>Ga0181365_1000208_pt1 | contig 12716 bp, 5 predicted proteins | sample Fa13NDMM110DN_FD_130097 | JGI IMG/M metagenome (GOLD analysis project Ga0181365, IMG submission 130097) | Freshwater viral communities from Lake Michigan, USA - Fa13.ND.MM110.D.N | ecosystem: Environmental > Aquatic > Freshwater > Lake | place: USA: Michigan | collected 2013-09-24
GCCAAACAAGAAGCTACGGCAGTAGATGCAGAGACAGAAAAACTAAAGCGTTTAGCAGCAGCCAGAGCGCAGACTGGGCAGAACACAAACCCCGCGTTGCGCCCACGCCCCCCTGCAGCGGTAAAACCAGCAGGACCCCCCGGCCCACCCAAGCCACCCGTAGAAGCCGTTACCAAACCAGAAGTGGAAAAAGCAGAACCGGTTAACAAACTACGCGAAGCCATAGAAGCCAATATCTTTAAAAACTTGAACAAAGACGAAGGCGCTGAGTTTCAAAAGAACGCTCAGCGTTATAAAGATTACGTAGGCATAGATAAATTACTCGAGCCAAAAAATGCTCGAATCGCAGAGCGCGAAGGCATGCTGAAGAAAATTCAAGGCGAACGTTTGCCCGAGTGGGTAACTGGTTTTGACCGCGCTTCTAAACCTATTGTAAGCGGCGGTATTGGTACGATGCTAAACAATCTAGGTTCTGGCATGCAAGGCCAACGCGAAGCGTACTCCGGTCAGGACTTGAAGTTTTTTGATGAGATCAGCGCCATGAAAGACGAAGTCCTTAAGCTTACGCTTGAGGGTAACTATAAAGCCGCCGCTGCTGGCGAAGCTGCAATTAAGGCCGCTATTGACAGTAAAGAGAAATCAGAACATTCCGGCACAAGTTTGCTCAATGTAGATGAGCAAACTGCTCAGCGCAAACAATCCGCTAGAGAGGCGGCAGAAGCAAAAGTCCTAGCGGCAAAACTTGCGGCTGACGCAAAACGTGCGGCTGGTTCTGGGTCTGGCGACAAACAACGATTGAATGAGCTTAAAGCTTTACAGTTGTCTAAAACTACGCAACTTAGGACCGCTTTTGGTTCTGAAAAACGACGACTACAAAGTGAGTTAGCCGTTATTGAAGCTGAGATTGCACAAATGGCCGGAGTCGGTACAATGGGAGCAGCCCCCGGCGCAGCAGGCCCCGGCGGAACCACCCGCGTGCGATTTGATGCGCAAGGGAACCAAATTAAATGAGGTGATGTATGGCGATTGAAGCGCAACTGGCCGATGGCCGAATTCTTGAATTCCCCGACGGCACAGACCCAAGCGTAATTCAAGCAACAGTCAAACGGTTAGTCGCTCAATCATCCACCCCAAAACAATCCACAATTGGTAGCGAACTGGTTCGTGGTGGTAAACAGTTAGTATCTTCAGCGCGTACGGGTATCGGAAGTATCTTTGACCCTGAGGGGGCAGCTAGGGCTGGTGTTGCCCGTAGCGAAGACATTGGTAGAGAAGCTGGCGAAGGCGTTAGCTTAGAAGCCGTTAAAAAAGCATACAAAGACAAAGGCTTGCTGTCTGCAGCAGGCGAAGTTGTGTCGCAAGTCCCCCGTGCATTGGCCGGTCAAGGCGCAAACCTAGCATCCATGTATGCTGGCGCTAAGGCAGGTTCTGCTGCCGGTTCTGCATTTGGTGTTCCCGGTCGTGCAGTTGGTGCGGCTTTAGGAACTGGCGCGGTTCTGCTTCCACAATTTATGGGTTCCAACGTTGAACGCCAAGCCGAAGAACAGATAGAGGCAGGTAAGAATGTAGACATTGACCGCAAAAAAGCCTATATATCCGCCGCAGGTCAAGCCGCACTAGAAGGTGTTGGTACTGCATTCACGCTGGGCAAACGCGTAGTTGGCGGGATACTTGGGCTTACGGATGATGTTGCTCTCAAAACTGCTGCCGCGCAAACTGAGTTAGTCAAAGCCGCCGAGCGTTCGCTGGCTGCATCTGCGGGGCGTGGAGCTATCCGTGGTACGGCTGAGATGCCCGTAGAGGTTGCCCAACAAGTTCTTGAGCGCTACCAAGCAGGGTTAGAGTTAACGTCTCCAGAAGCCTATAAAGAATACGGTGAGTCTGCATACCAAGCCGCTTTGATTGGTACGCCCTTGGGCGGCGCAGCAGGCGCTGTAGAACGAGGCCAAGCCCGTGGTCAGTTAGACCAACAACGTCGCGCTGAAGAAGCTGCACGACCACGCGAGCCAAAAGAAGAAGTTGTACCGGGTGCCACGCTACCTGAAACTGCCCGTGTAGGTACGCAGGGTACGCTGTTCACGCCCCAAGAGATGGGTAAGAAAGTTGCGCCGCCAAAGGAAGAACCGGAACCTAAAACTGCTGCAGTGCAGCAAGGCGAACAAGCCACTCTTGGTTTAGATTTCCAACGTGAATACGCTGACCTTGTAAAAGAACAAGAAACGCTTAAGATGCAGCCCCAAACCCCTGAGGTCAAGGCGCGTATCAAAGAACTAGCCGAGCAACGGGCGTCATACGACGAAGCTGATATTGGCAGACGTCAAGCCGAAAAAATCATTAAAGAACAACGACTTACGGAAGAAGCAGAGAAAAAAGCTGCTGACGAAGCCGGTACGCAACGCTTTCCCGGTCTGGCAGGTCCAACCACTGCGGCTATTACCCAAGCAGACATTGATGCCATAGGACTGCCTCTAAAAACATCCAAGCAATGGATAACTACCAATGTGCTTGGCAAAACCGTTGAAGAAATTAAAGCGCTGGTTCAGCGCGACCCCAAACTTATTAGCGGTACTGGTGCGCGTGCTGGGGTATTGAAAGCGCTAATAGCGCCACAACCTGCAGCTTTTGAGGAGAAACCAAATGAGCCGACCATTACCCAAACGGATAAGCCTCAAGGAGAGCTTGACCTCGGAGGAGGTGAGTCAGGCGTGGGAGTATCTGGTAAGCCTACCGGAACCGACGTGGTACAACCCGGAACCGGAGTTCCCGCCACCACCGGAACATCTGAAACACCTAACGGACTCGGACTGGCACCTGCTGGACAACCTGCTGGCACGGGAACTACAACTCAAGGAGCGCAGCCCACTGCAGTAACGACTCCCACTGAACGCACTACTAACGTAGTCTTTGAAGAGATACGTGCGCTAATCGCAGAACAACAAGCCTTGCTTACTAAAGCTGGGCGTATCCCTGCTGTGAAATCTCCAGCCCGTAAAAAATGGGATTCGTTGAGTACGCAGATTGACCAAAAGAAAGCGGAGTGGGCTGAACTTGACAGAGCCGAGCGACTACCCAAAGAAACCAATGCGCCTACTACTACTCCTGCTGATACTGGTACTACTGCCACTACCACGACTACTACGGGACCAAAGAAGACTACTGGCCGGACTACTAAAACTACCACTACCAAAGAGACTCAAGCACCGGCTACTACTGGCGCTCCTAAAGTTGTAAATCCGTTTGCTGCATTGGTAAAAGATACAGGCGACGCCGGAACAACGGTTGAGGAAGAAGCGCCTAAACCCGCAAAAACTAAATCTCCGTTTGACTTTAGTGGCCCATCCACAATTGGCGAAAAATTACAAGCCGAAACTGAAGACACTAAGGCCGGTCAAGCTGCGGCTAGAGCCGTTAAAGCCGCTGAAGAAGCCGAAAAAGCTGCTGTAGAAGCCAAGAAAGCTGCCGATAAAATTACTAAAGCTGAAGAAACGCGTAAAGCCGAGGAAGCCAAAAAAGCTGCCGACGCCAAGAAAGCTGCCGACGCCAAGAAAGCTGAAGAAGAACGTAAAGCTGAAGAAGAACGTAAAGCTGAAGAAGAACGTAAAGCTGAAGAAGCTAAGCAAGATGCAATAGCCAGACAGTGGACTAATAGTATTGTCATTGAGCCTACATGGTCAGAAATTTACGGATCGCCGCAAACACCAATTGTTTATGAAGACGCTGATTTTGCAATGTATCGCGCATTAAACAAAGACAACCGCGTCCGATTCTACGTGGTTAACCGTAAAGGGCAAGTAGCGACGTATCCTATATCACTGCCAAACATGCAACCTAGTTGGTTAGCGGGGAAAGACCTTACTCGGTTGGTTGACGCTGCAACCAAGTTGCATATGAAAGAACTTGACTTAGCTGTAAGCAATCGTGACGGGCCATTCTTTTCAGGAAAAAATATAGTTGGTGCCGACGCTGTTAATCCTGCAATAGTAGGGTACACGGAAAACATATTGCAATTATTGGGTTTAGGTAACCTACGAATATTTATATTTAGCAAACCCGATCCAACTGACAGTAGTTATGTGGACAAGCACAAGCTGTATGGTACTCAGTTTGCTCGAATAGTTGAGATACGAGAAAATAACGTAAATGGCTCTGCATTACATCTTGGTGGGGACGGCAAGACGTACGCCGTTTATTTGCGACCCGGTATGAGCGAGAGCAAACAATTAGAGATTTTAACTCACGAACTTGGCCACATAGCACAAGTCCATTTGTACGACAACGCCAGTACCGCAGAACAAAAAGCCATTACTAACGAATATTTAGCATGGCGCGCAAAAGCTAAGGTAGCAACAAAACGTGATTTTATGTACATGTTGCGTAATCGCGAAGACGCCGAAAGCAATATTAGACGAGCCGAATTAAATGGCGACGCGGATGCCGCTGCAGCCACAATGGAAGAGTTTGAGTCTTATTGGATTTCATTTGGCGAATGGTTTGCAGACAACGTATCACGTTGGGCTACGACTAACGAAAAGCCATTGAGTATTGCAGATAAGTTTTTCTCTAGAGTTGCTCAGATGATGCGCGACTTGGTAGCTATTGTTACCAGCCGTAAATATCCACCCGCTAAATCTGTTGCAGACTTCTTAAACAAAGCAGGCCCAGCAAACTTTAAGACAGCGCCAAACATTAGCTTGCCGGAAAATTCGCAGGAGATAAAACAACAGTTCTCCATATCGTTTAGCGACGAACAGCTAATTGACTCTATGGGGCCGCTAAACCGCGACGACAAATCCGGGTTAAAGAAACTGCTTGTAGGTGTCCAATCCAATCCTGACATTGGCTACGTGACTAAGTTCCGTACGCAAGTAACGGACATTGCTGCCACTATTGAAAAACGTCTGAGGGAGAAGTTTGATGGCGCAGTGCGTAACTCACTGGGTGAACTTAATCCTATGGGTCTATACCGTCAGGCGCAAGACTACACCAAAATGCTGTTGGAATACTTCCAGACTGGTACGTTGTACAAAGATAAAACAACCGGTCTGTGGAAGTCCGGCATGGGTGAAGGCGTCCGCCCCCCTGCAGAAGTCTATGCGTTGATTGACCAGTATGCGGAGAAGAACGGGTACAGCCGCGAACGCGCTACACAAATTGCCAGTCGCATATTAGAAGGTGTGCGTTTAGATGAGATGCGCCGGTCTAATAATACGGGCATGACAAACTTTGCACTTCACTTAAAAGACAACGAGATTGACCAGTTGGTGCGAGCTTACAACGCCGACCCGGACTTGAAGGAAATGAGCAAGCTCATGGACGAAGCCCGTAAAGCGATGGTTGACAACTTGGTTGCGGTAGGTAGGTTGTCTGCCGAAGAAGGTAAGTTGTGGCGTGACGTCGTAGGCTATGTGCCGTTTGATCGTGAAACAATTGATTCCGTAGCTGCCAATTTTAATAAGGCTAAAAAGATTAGTGGCAAAGGTTTGGCACAGCTTGGCAAACTACCTGAGTTGGTTGGTTCGTTTGAACGTCCAGTGGGCAATGTGTTCGATAACTACCTAAACACGCTTGGTTGGATGGTTGGGCAAACGCTTAAAGCCGACGCTACTCTAATAACTTTGCGCAGTTTGGAAGATATTGGGCAAGCTAAAAAATTGCGTACTGGAGCATCGCCAACTGCAAACAGTGTGGGGGCTTACGTAAACGGTGAAATGCAGTACTGGGAGTTGCCAAGCAAGTACGACGTCATGGCGTTTAAAGATTTGAACCCACCTAAAGCGGGTTGGATTCGGGCAATGGGTGCGTTCTCTAACATCCTACGTAAAACAGTTACTGTACTGCCACCATTTGCGTTGAAGCAGGTGATGGATGACGTACAACGTGCCATCATGACGTCTGGTGTAAGAAATCCCGGCGCGTTAGTTTGGATGTCTTTGACTAACTTTCCCAAGCTGGCATTGGCAGAACTGCGTGGCATCCAGCACCCGATAGTTAAAGACTTTGGGCGGCTTGGTTTGACCGGTGAGTATGACTTTGAAGCCGGTAAGCCTGCAACATCTCTGCTAAAAGACTTAGGCTACAAAAAGCGTGGCATGTTTGAAACGCTAATTCACAGATTAGATGGTATTACCCGCGCATCTGACTTGGCGGTTCGTAAAGCTATCTACGACCAAACCTTGAATGAAAGCAAAGATGAATTGTTGGCGCAGACCCGCGCCCGTGAGTTTATTAACTTTCGTCGCCGTGGCGCAAACCAGTTTGTGACTGACATGGTTACGGTTATTCCGTTCTTTAATGCTTACATTCAAGGTATGGATGTGTTGTACCGCGCTGCATCTGGCAAAGACTCAAGCTCGTCCGTTGATCGCGCAAAAGCTCGACAACTGTTCTATAGCCGTGCAATTACCGTCACGATGCTGAGTTCCCTGTATGCGTTGGGTAAGGGCGATGATGACGAAGACTACAACGAGATGGACTTGCGTACACGGGACAGCAACTGGATTCTTGGTGGCGGATACAAGATCGGAGTTCCGGGCGAACTAGGCGCTATCTTTAAAGTCATCCCCGAGCGTATCGTAGAGTACATGCGCCGTCAGGGTACGCCTGAAGAGCAGACGGCATTTGAAGCCGTGCGCACAACGCTAAACTACATGTTTGAGCAATACTTGGGCCGCGCCGTTCCAATACCGCAAGCTATCAAACCGGTGATTGAAGCATGGGCTAACAAGTCATTCTTGACTGGCAAAGACTTAGAGGGCTATCACCACAGGGCAATGGACCCAAGCATGCGTAAGACTGACCAAACCTCCGAGCTTGCAAAAGCTATTGCGGTGTTTAGCCGTGATGAGATTGGTGTTGAAGTTTCCCCAATCATGATTGATAACGCACTGCGTGGTTACTTCGGTTCAACTGCTGCTATGGTTACCATGGTGACGGACAGCTTACTCAACCCAACGCGAGTCGACCGCCCACTGCACAAGTACGCACTGTTCAGCAACTACTTGTATGACCCAGTTGGCACACGACGCATGACTGAGTTCTACGAAGAGCGCGAGAAGGTCGGCAAAGCCAACACTACGCTAAACGAGTTGATAAAAACTGACCTTGATCGGGCAGAGAAATACGTTGTAGAACACGAGGCCGAGCTTGAGCTAGAAGGTATGATTAACTCTACGCTTGAGCAACTGGAACGCACTCGTGCGTATCGCAAGTATTTAAATAGTCCCGAAGGCGCTGCCGACATGAGTAAAGAAGACCGCGAAGCTGACCTTAAAGAACTTAAGCGGACAGAGTTGGAATACGTACAGTGGGTGCGAGAAGCTAAGACAGAACTACGCAAGGTTCAACGCTAATAGATTCGCCACACTCGAGCACCGTACCTCCCGTACTCACAGCGGGAGCGTACTTCAAACCGTATTCTAAAAAACCTAGATACGGGAAGCAGTGCGGCTCGTATCTGCATGGGTGTTGCGGTAGTTGGTATAAAGAACGAACTGCCAACCAACAGCTTTTCCCACTGCATAAAATACTCCACCCCGTGAAGGGAGAGTACTCGCAGATGGTCAGGTAGCGGAACCTTGGGCTTAAGCGCTGTTTTCTGCTTGCGCAAACGCCGTTTCGTCGATGCCAATTACGTCTCCATCAAAGATGTAGCAGCGCACTGCAATACCGCTAAGCCCCCCTACGGCTCCCGCACCAATACGAGTGGGATGTGACTTACCACCATGCTTGAGATACCCTGCAGTGGTCAACCGTGCCAAGCTATCCCGAACGTCCACTTGCCTGCTAGTAAAGTACTTGCGTAACTCAGCCACAGGAATAGCCAGTGTTCTAGTGTCAGGGTCATACCGCATAACCAACTTGCCCTTTGGTGACAGAGCCGCTCTCTCAGGCAAGCCGCCCTTGGGTGTATATGCCGCTACCATTGCGTTGTTAACGTTCTCGTTGATGAATGCACCCAGAGTTTCCTGAGCCACAGTCATTGGGTTGCCAACGCTAGACATGTTAGACGCAATTGACTCCCGCACAACTCCCAACGCAAACTGATATATACGTGTAATGTCGATGTTAATCAGCCCAAGCTTAGTTGCAATCAACGCACCCACAAAGGCACATGTCAGCAAGCAAGAATAGAAACGGTCGGTCTGGTCTAGGTTCAGAGCCTTGTCAACCTTGGCTTGCATATCAGCAAGCAGCTTCATCACATGGTCGTGGTTGTCAATGATGTACTGAACGTAAATTGGACCCGCCAAGCCGTAGTTAGTACTGAGCTTGCCGAACGTTTCATCAATCTCAGCTTTGGGCGAGCCTGTGTATGCGTGAAACGCAATCTCAAGCACCCGACGAAGCTCACCATCTGCCGTACTTTTAAGATTTTGCAGGGCATCCACAACAGAGGCGTTGCCTGACGACAAAGTAAAGTTACACCATGTTGTGTTGTTCACACGCAGTTTGTTACTCTGCGCTTCCATACGGTGCTTGCCCCGCCCTGAGGTAAACCCATAAGCGTAGTCGGACAGAATCTCAGGCTTCTCGTTGGTGATCTCGTCCACAGTAAACGCAATACTGTTCATCATGCCAAGCAAGTGCATCTTGGAAGCGTACGTGTCGTCTTGCTTTAACAACAAGGTGTCAGGATTACCAAAGATAGAGTTGACTACCATCTGAGCCGTAGACTTGCCTGAGCCTGAGCCGTTGTGTTTAAGGTGAATCAACGCACCCTTCACGTTCTGTTTGGGGCCAATAAACTTTAGCAAGGGCGAACCAAAACCAAAAAACAAAGCCAGTGCATGCGTCTCGAGTCCGGGCCTGTTATAGAAGTTAGCGATCTTGCTCCACTCTTCCAATGTGCCGGTTGGCTTGAACTGCTCAGCCAACTCCCGTGTACCGCTTGAAGGCGGTGCCAGCTTAGTACCCGCTGCCGTGTATTCCAACTCACCTACGACAAAGCCAAGCCCGTCAGGTGTCCATCCCATTTGGCTGCGTGTTTTGTTCGCAGCGTACTGCGATTGCAGTTTGCGTAGTGTCGAAGCAAAGTAAGCCATGATTGCATCCAAGTGTTTTCCGTAAGCGACCACACCGTTTTTAATCAGTAAGTCGCGCATTTTATCTTTGGTGAACAGCGTAGTCACGGGGGCGTAGAACCTGCGAACACCGTCTTGCTTCATGTGCAAGTTTAGACCCACCATCTCGCCTTCACCGTTGCCGTACTGGTCAGAGTCAAAGAACCTCTCTGTCAGGTATAGGTCGTATGGGTAAATTTCAACGTCCTTCTCCTCACCATCAGGAGTACGTTCTTTCTTGTACACACCGCCGTTAACGCCACGAAAGTATGGGAACGGGTATGCCGGTATCGACATGGTGAGTGCCGGTGCTGTCTCGTCTTTGGGCGTCTCAATGATGTACTGGTCATCCTCGACAACTGCCTGCTCTACAAACTTACCCAACAGAATTGGCGTAGAAATCTTCTGTGGGCAACCCTCGCACAGAGATGAGTTGTTGTCCCGATACCACTCGCAGGTATACGGACCTTTGGTCTCAGCAGCTTTGGATTCAGTCGCCTCTGCCGAGTAGTCGGGATGCCGTTTGGACAGCGTATGGATAGCCGTAGGGCCGTCTTCGCACCGCACCGCAATAGACAACGCACCACGCCACAACGGTTCTTCTAGCGTATGGGCTTGTTCAATGGCGTGTTTCATCTGCGCACAGCCGTTACCGTTAATGCTACGGATAGCTATACGCTTAAACGAACACTTAGGGTAGTCGCCAGTACCACCAATATCTTTAGACGTCTCGTCCATGCCAAACTGTTTGGCTGCGCTCAAGTCCATTGCAGGGGCGGGTAACGGCTCAATAAACTCAACAAGGGATACAGGCGTACCCATTGCAATAATCTGTACAGGTCTCGAGGTTGCGTTCTTAAAGTTATTGGTGCCGGGTATGCGCAGGATACGTGCAGCATCTGCAGTTACGGCGGGATCAGCAAATAATTTCTTTTGAGCGCACAAGCGCTTCAGTGATTTTGCGTGTCGTATCCACTCGGATACAGGCACGTCTTCGGTCAAAGGCCAATAGACGTGGAGACCACCACCTGAGTTAACAAGCGTTGGACTTGGGAGCTTTGTGTCAGCAACAAATATGGATAGTGCTTGGGCAGCGGTAGCTTGATCAGCGTAGGGCTTGCCTGTACCGCAATCTAAGTCTAGAAAGAACGACCGCAGAAAGATGGCGTTGTCCGCCTTACGACCTGAGTCATCTTCAAATGTGGCAAGCGCAAAATACGCGTCCACGCCTTGGGAATCCATACCTGAGCCGACTGCCTCCACGTCTTCAATCGTCGCTTGGAACGATTGCTTGACAGCGTTTGCCCGAATACCCACAGTGCAATACAAGCCCTGCGTTGGTAAAACGGATTTGAGAAAGTCAGTCACAGAACCTCACTGGGTTGAGGAGAAAAAAATAGGGGCAACAGTGCTACCTGTTACCCCCGAGGGTTACTTACGTTTTGAAAGACGTGCAATAACTTTAGGCATTACTGCCTGATAACGAGCGCGTGGCACTGATCTACCAGTCAGCCAGTTGTACACACTCGCACGAGTCACGCCAAACATTAGCGCTATCTCGGTAATTGGTGTACCTTTGTTGATGCAAACGTCAGCCAACTGCATAACAATCAGCCTCTGGTCTGCATCTTCAACTTTCTGAATGAAGAGGGTGTCATGCCCCCGTGGTCTATTACGCATCTTCGTCAGTAGCCCAGTCACTCAAGATGTCAGATACGTTCTTTGCTGCAGCGGGAGCTTCGGGCTTCGCTTTGGTAGGGGCACGTTTGACAGGCTCCGCCACTTCTTCCGCTTTCTCGACGGCAGCAGGGGCTTCCTTGAACGACTGTGGTAACGCAGGCATGCCTTCAGCTTTAGATGGAACCATCTTCAACTCGATAGCTTGACGAGCGTCTTCTGTTTGGCTCTGTGCTTTACCCAGTTCCCACTCTTCCTTCGACAAGGGGCGTACAGCACGGAACTTCAACACGGGCACTGCTTCGGCTGTGTCGAAGCGAGCTTCGGTCACGATGCCTGTAATCGGAATACCATGTCCTGACAAGAACTTACCAAACGCTTGCAGTGGCATCTTCTCACCTTCAGCACGACCGAAGTATGACTTGGCAGGTACTGACAGGCGATAGATGTTGCCACCAATGTCGTTCTCTAAAGCTACAGCCAAACGCTTACTGTAACGGCAGGCACGAGCCTTACCATCACCAGAGCCTTCGATGTTCTGTGGGCAGGTAGCGCACGTCTTGGCTTGTGGATTTGCCACTTCTTCGTTGGGCACTACGCCTTCGGCAGACCAACAGGCAGGCTTGATGTCCTTGCCTTCTTCGTATTTGTCTGCATAGAACGTGCGGGTCACACCTTTGCCAGATGCAATCACCACAAAGTTCATGGCGCGTTCTTCGTTCTTGGCGACTTCTTCACCGCCTACAACCATACGCCACACACCGCCCTTGATTGAGATTTGCTTACCGCCAGAGCTACCTGCGATGTCACGGGTAGTAGCGTCAGAAGCCTCACGCAAATAGTCAGGGATAACGGAACCGGATTTGAAAAGTGTCATGTTACTCATTTTGATTTCCTATTGGGAAGTTACTTGGATGAACGGCGAACCGTGATCGAGTACTTGGACTCGATATTCACACCTGCAGGCATGCTGTCTGGATTCTCTTTGACGAACTGTGCAAAGTTACCTTGCGCAATACGACGTTCGAGAAGGTCAGGGGCATCATGCTCACGGATGAATTTGTACATACTGTCCCAGTCACTGGTCCAGTAGCGTGTTTTGACGGCTCGTGTGAACGAACCATGTTGTGTCTTGCCACCCTCTTGACCAGTGGCTTTGCAGATTTCTAGAAGCTCATGCTCAACGGCATCAAGCTGAACATCAAGGTCAGCTATCTCAGCTTCCATCTGCTTCTTCTTCATTTCTTTAGCGTCACGTATTTTGATATACACATTGACTAACTGGCTTGCATCCATAGGACTCCTTTGATTTGCGTTGAACTAAATTGAAATTATACACTGTCAAATTTACATGTCAAGCTCTTGTTTGTATAAATCTACTAAACTTTGATGTAAATCTATTTTATTTTGCAACATGGTATACACGCGCCGCTCGACAGGGCTACCTTGTAGGTGTGTAACCGTAACGTGATTTACCTGCCCTGCACGGTGTGCTCGGGAGTTAGCTTGCAAATAGATTTCTGTGGACGCTACTGGACCCCACCACACAACTTGATCGGCACGAGTCAGCGTGATACCGTGTGCAGTAGCTTGTGGTACTAGCAGGAGTATGCGTGGGTCGTCTTCGGTTTGAAACTGTTTGATGATGTCTGCTCGGCGTGTAGAAGCAACGCCGCCATGAATTGTCTGCACTGTGTATCCTTCTTTGAGTAGAGTATTCTCAACCATCTGAAGCGTGTGCCGATATGGGATAAACACCAATACCTTATGGTCAGTTTGCTCAATCACATTCAGTAACTCAGTCATGCGATTAGATACGTCAAACTCAACAACACCTCCGTCATCGGTATAAACCGCACCTTGCGCAACTTGCAAAAGTTTGTTAAGCATTGCTGCCGCATTCACCGCTGTGATTTCTGAGCCTGCTGCAATAGTCATCATTTGTTTTTTGAGTGCGTCGTAGTATTTGGTCTGCTGAGC
>Ga0181365_1000210_pt1 | contig 12694 bp, 6 predicted proteins | sample Fa13NDMM110DN_FD_130097 | JGI IMG/M metagenome (GOLD analysis project Ga0181365, IMG submission 130097) | Freshwater viral communities from Lake Michigan, USA - Fa13.ND.MM110.D.N | ecosystem: Environmental > Aquatic > Freshwater > Lake | place: USA: Michigan | collected 2013-09-24
CACGTTAGATGGCGCTGCTGGACAATTCGACAACATGATCGGCATGTACTACATGCAATCCCGGCTGATGGCTTTAGAAACTATCGCTGTAGAGAAGGGTATCTTCCCTGATACTTATCTCATCTCACGTCCCGGCGAAATAGGACGCTACCTTGACGGCCCTCACGACGGACGCACAGGCATGGTTAACATTATTGCTGGCGGCGACATCCGTGAAATACAATCACAACCCGGCTACCTGACTAACCCAACCATTGACCGGTTGGAGCGTAACCAGCGAGTGACCGCCGGTATTCCCGCAGAGTTTGGTGGAGAATCAACTGGCAACATTCGTACAGGTAGGCGCGGAGATGCAGTCCTATCCGCAGTTATTGATTTTCCTGTTGCTGAAGCGCAAGAAACATTTGCTTTTGCATTAGAAGAAGAAAACGAAATTGCTATCGGGTTAGCAAAATCCTATGACGGCAGCACTTCACGAACACTTTACGTTGGTACTGGCAACACAACTAAAGCAGTTACGTATTCTGCTGACCAAGTGTTCCCTGATCCAGAGCACGTTGTTTCATATCCAGCAACAGGCACTGACATTAACTCTCTCATTATCGGTTTAGGGCAGCGTGTTGGTTTAGGTATTATGTCTAAGAGAACAGCCGCAATGCTTGACCCTTTTATTGATAATCCTGAAGTTGAACATGACCAAATTATTGCTGAAGGTTTAGAGCAAGCCCTTGTTGCTTCAATTCAACAACAGGCTGCTTCTGGTGCTTTGCCGCCTATTGTTTTGTCTCAGATAATGACTTTAGTTAAATCGGACAAAATGGAAATTGCTGACGCTTTGAACAAGGTAACTGAGGATGCTCAGAAAGAGCAAGAGGCTAAGGCTGCTGCTGAGCAGCAAGGAATGGCTGGCTCAATGGATCCTCAAGCGATGGCTGCACCGGCAGCGATGCAAGCATTGACTGGGGCGCAGGCTTCTCCTATTCCGGGTCCTAGTTCCGGTCAGTCGGCTCTTAGCGGATTGTTAAGTACGTTGCGTAGACCAGCGCAAACAGTTCAACCTATGCGTGGAGTAGATAGGGGTGCAATGTAATGCCGCGTGGAGGAAAGCGTGAAGGAACCCCCGGTAAAGCGTATGTTAATCGTACTGATCTTGGGATGGATTACGCCCCGGGTGATGCGGCGGCTGGCGGTATGCAAGCCCCTGCACAACAAGCCGGATCTATCATGCCTCCTATTATTGGTGCTGACCAAGTTCCAAATCTTGGTGATCCTACTAATCGTCCTAACGAACCTGTTACTGCCGGTATCCCGTATGGGGAAGGTCCCGGCCCTGAGGCTTTAGGCCCTATGCCTCCTGATCCTACTGATCCAATACGTATGGTTATTCAAGCAATGATGATGACTACCCCTAACGCAGATTTGAGTAGGTTGCTGGCTCGTCTAGATTATGAAGGGCGTTAACCGTGACGGTTGATAACAATTTTGGTTTTGTTGACTACGGCCAACCGGGAACAATAGAACCAATCCCTACTCTTGACGAAACTCGTAGACAATATTCCTCTGGCCCATCCGTTTCTACTTCTGACCTTAGGTCATATAAATACACTGATAAGTCTCGTCCTGCGACAAGTAACATGAAATTGTGGGGTAAGAACGGCTATTACATGAATGGACCGTACATTGATCCATTTGATTACGCAGGGAGTATTTCTAACCAAATTGCTTCATACACGCAATCGTTTACAAATACTGCTCAACAAAACTATGTAAACAACTTTGGCAAACTTATTAACAAATATGGAAACACTAATAGTCCGGGTGTTTTGTGGGCTATGGCGGCAAATGGCATGAACCCTGAAAGTGAAATGGGTAAATTGTTAATGAAAAATGACGCCTCTGTTTCTACACAAAGTTATGCTCAGAGCGCTCCGGTTGTTGCTGGTGCTCCAGCCGCAACTAACGATGTTGGTTTTATGGACAATTTTTGGAGCGCAGTTCAAACACCGTTTCGTAATACGTTTGCTGCTTTGGAACTTCCGTTACAGGGAATACAAGGAACGTATAGAGGTATAGGTGGAGAGTTAACTAAAGAAGGCGCTCCTTGGTTTGATATGCAGTCGGGCAGGCTTTCCGGTGTTGCTGCTGAACTGGGATCGTTTTTTGTTCCGCCAATTTCTTTGTGGGCCGACCGGGTGCGGGGGGATAACAATTTTACTAACCCGTGGGAACAAAGCACCATGGGTCAAACATTGCTGTCTGCTTCTGGCGGAGCGGGAATGGAAGCGTTCACTAAAGAACAGTACGGTTTAGATTTACAGAAATCTGCTGACCAATTACTACTAGATCCTGCGTACGATGCTATTCAAGGCACTCCTGAGTTTGAAGACGCCGTAATAAAAAACGCGCAAGAAAACGGATATTACGCAAATGGTGGATGGTTTGTTGATGAAACATCTAACGTTGGTAGGGCATTAGAACGTTCTGGGTTTGACGCTTGGGCTATCCCCGGACCTGACAACCAACTAACAGCGTGGACGGTAGGGCGTGGAATTACTTCTGCTGTAGCGGGTCCTGACTGGGCTGGCTATGGGGTTGCGTCTGGGTTTATTGACGCTGTTTCTTCTGTCCTTGGTGATCCAGTTACTTATATTCCCGGTGGGGCTATATCTAAAGCAGTTAAAGGAATTAGTGGCGGAAAGGTTTTAGTCGGTAGAGCACTTAAAGAAAGAAACGCTGCTTATGGGTTAACGTTACAGCAGGCTGATGTTGCGCGAGGAATAGTAAACGCCGATAGGGCACGCAAGGCGGCTGCTGGTTTACCTACGGAACCACAAATTAATCCGTCTGATGACATGGCTTTAAAAAGTATTGAAGAATTGACTGGAATTATTCGGGAAGCCAAAATTGCTCAAGCAACAACTGAAGCCACTTCTAGTGTTGCCGCAGATACAACTTATGCTGCTACACAAATGCGTGATTTACGTAGGGCGACTACTGAGGAGTATCACTTAAACGAAGTTTTGCTTACTGACACTAAAACTTCTAGGGGCGCGGCTGCTGTTACTGTATCTAGAGATTTGTGGAAAGAACATTTAGATTTGTACAAAGCGGGACCTGATGGTGAAATGGTTCTTGATTCCAAAGATCTTAATGCTTGGACTAAGACGTTAATGTCAGATCCGGTTAGGGCTGCTGAGTGGGACAAAATTGTTAGAGAGCAAGCAAAGTTGTCTCTTGATGGTGTATTGGATAAAGATGGGTTTGAGGGAGCCTCGCAATATTTAGATATTTTGGATCAGCGCATAGGGTTAAGTGTTAAGCGGGGTAAAGATATTCCGGCAGCGCAAGTAGAAACTGACGTTGCTAGGTTGTATGCCAGCACGGATGCTGCTGCTGACGAAAGAATGTTGTCTACGTTAACTTATAGCGGAGCGGTGTTAACTCAGGCTCCTGCACCAAATGCGGGAGTTTTGTCTACAGTAAATGGGATACCATCAATAACATATTGGTCTGGAACGGCAGGACCTAAGATGGTAGGTGCTACTGAGGTAGTGCCAGTAAAAATTAAAACTACAGTAATTAATGCTTTAACGGAGTTTCTTGACCGTCCGGGAATGTCAGGAACAAACGTATTATACGATACGAGCAACGCAGAAAGTATGGCATCTCAAGTATTGAATAACATAAATGTTGCTACCAGTCCGGCACGACTATTAACAACTCTACTTGGTAGAACTGATGTAACGTACGGACAAATCCTTAAATTAGCACAAAGCATTGGTATCGAAGGATATTTAGATGACGTGCTACGTAAAGTTAAAGTAGATGGTATTGGCGGATTAGACGTGCGTACAGGGCGCGGTGCGTGGATGGGGAATCATCCTAAGTTAGTAGCATACAAAACCGGTGATGATGCAAAAGCCACTGGTGAAAGTTTATCTTTGGATGGCAATCTTGAAGAAGAACTAGCGCTATTGGATACTAGTGGGGCCGTTCAGGTTGCTACTGACTTGCGGGCTTTACCGGTACGCGATGTACAGCACATGGGATTAGAAGCACGCACTAAGAAAAATACACTTTCTCAAACCTATTCTAACTTTGTTGCCGATTCGGTATTTAACGCTTTACGTAGAGAACAATCGCTTAATGGTGAAGTAGATGATATCCGCAAAGCGTTTGAAGATCCGACGACTGTTTTGCGCCGTAATTTGGCTTATACAATTGGTATGAAAAATACTAAAAATGGGTCGATCATGCTTGACGCTAAAGGAGTTAGGGAATTTATTTTTGGTTCCGGGCCTGCCTCATATTTGGCTAACAGAACGCTAGATGTACTGGCAGCGTTTATTCCTAAAGCGGATATTGAGAAAGCGTTAGATGCTGGCAAATATGCAGATAACCTCGGAACATTAACCGAAGAATACGACAGGGTATTAGAAAAAGCAGTAGGTGGTTTAATACTTATTACTAAAGGCCAGTGGGACCCAGAAACATATATATCAATAGCCGAAAACGCAATTAGCGGCGGAGGCCGTGAAGGATTGTTAAATATTTTAGCGCCTCGTTTAGGATTTGATATTACTGCTGGAAGTATTGCAAAAACTACTAAGTTAGCAAGCGGTGATGGGGGACAGTATTTTCGCACATGGAGGACTGCTCATCCCCATGTTGCTAGAGCATTAGGGCAAATGCCTACTGCACGCAAAATAAATCTACAGAACTCTGACGAAATTATTGAAACTATACTTTTGTACGGTAGGTATGGAAAACTAGACGAGTCAACATTAAGCAGTCTTGTTGGTCGCGTAGCGGTTGATTCAGGAACACTAAAATCAGTGGGCGTAAATCGTATGGCGCTTGCTAAAACGTTTGATGCTCTTAGCGATAAAATGCTTACCACTATTCAGGAAAGTGGTACGGCTAGTGTGTTGTTTGCGGGAAAACGTGGATTGGCTCGCAAAACAGAAATATCTAACGCTATTCGGGCATCTACTCGGTTATGGCTTGGCGGTATGACGGATGAGAATAAACTTATTGACGACTTGGTATCAACAAATAGTGATGTTGCTAGAGTAATTAATTCGGATGGCGAGTCTATTGAAATGCCTAGTATCCAACTTGATACTGAGTTGGCGCAAGGATTTCTTGGGATGCCTAGCGTTGACGAGTGGGGTAGTGCATTAAATAGATTTACCCTTGCCGTGAATCGCATCGGTTTTGTTGGTAGTGTTGCTAAGGTTGCTAAAAATTTCTTTGACAACTTTTTCAGAGCGTCACTATTAGCGTTTAGGGCCGCATACGTAATCCGCAATATTGGGGAAATGCAAGTTCGCGCTTTCCTAAATGGGCATCAATCAATGCTTTCTGACCCGTTCACTATGGCAGGCATGGTCATGGGTAACGCTTGGTCTGCCCGCAGAGTGCGTAAAACGGCAAGCGAATATGTTGAAGCATCTGCGTTGTTAAAGGTGGAACTGGGGCGCGATCCTAAGAGTGCGGAAGTTTTAGAACGCATTGGCGTAAAGTCAAATGTTCTTGACCGGATGTTTGCCCCATATAAAGACACAATATTAGGCACATCGTTTGAAGTGGGCACTGACGAAAAGTTGGCGATAGCAAATCATGTTCAACAATATTTTTCGTTAATACGTCAGGCGCACTCATTAACTGATCCTCGCGTGTACAACGCTGCTATTCGCCAAGGGTGGCAGCCTGTAAGTTATGGGACTCCTAATTTCAATAAGGGGTGGGCGCACGAATTAATTATGTTAGAACGATCTGGCCTTGCAAGACTTGTTGTTAGTGGTCCTCCTGCTGGTTTTCAATCTAAGATTGTTAATGCTGGGACTGTTGGTACAGATTTGAAAGAGTTGTCAGTTAGTTGGTTGATGAGTGATGATAAGGGTGCGGTAAATGTTAGAGCGTTGATGGTTGGTGCTGATCCGAAATGGGCACAAATATTTAGCGACCCGGTTGCGTTACGTGAAACATTGTTTGATCATCCAACTAATAGTATTGCGGCGCGAGTTAATCAATTTACTAGAAATGATCCACGACTTAATGAATATATTGCTACTGGTTCTTTGCCTTATGGGATTAACGAAAAGTTGTCAGTTAAAAATATTACTGACACTGACCAGCGTATCCGCCAAATGGCCGGGGTACTGCAAAAATATTTTAATGATGACAATTGGGCTACCCATTTTGCCGATAATAAAGTTAAAGTCCCTTGGTTAGATCAGTTACCGAAGAAGGGCACTGGGGCTTTTGATCTATTCTTTAAGGTTGCCAATAGAATCGAGCGCATTGGTGCTGTTGGGCCTGAGTTTAGGTTGGCTTACTGGGACAGAATTGCAGAATTGGCTCCCGGATTGAATGCTAGTGAAATAGATCGGGCATTGAAGGCGGCAAGAACTACTTTGTCACCAATTAAACGGTTATCTGATGGCAATTTAGATAGCATTGGTAGGAATCATCCGGCGTTTACTGCTTTGAATAAAGCAAAAGAAACTAACAGCGATGGTATGTTGAAGTTGCAAGAGATTCACGACATGGCGTCCGACTATGCCGCTAATGAGGTGGCTAATCTATTTTATGATGCAGCAAAACGTAACCAGACATGGAATGCTTTACGGTTAGTGTTTCCATTTGGGCAGGCGTGGGGCAATACTATGTCTAAATGGGCTGAGTTGGGGGCTAAGAATCCTATTCAAGTGTATAAAGCGGCAAAAGTATTTAATGCCCTTACACAAACTGGGTCTTCTGCTATTTATGAAGCAGGATCTGCAATGGGAGCCTTTGGACCGTATGGTCAGTACGCTCCGGGTTTTGCGCCGTGGGATCAAGACACAAATGGTGGATTCTTTTACACGGATGAATATGGCGGCACATCTTTTGTGTTTCCCTATGTAGGCAGACTACTGGCTGGGGCAGTTAATTTAAATGCTCTGTTACATGGGAAAGAAAATCCGAATATTAGCGATATTCCTATTCAGTCACCGGCTTCAAGCCTCAACCTTGCTATGGGTGCAGACAGTATTGCTCCGGGGGTTGCGCCTTTAGCAGCAATACCTTTGAGCACTGGAATTTTGCCAGACAACGATATTACTGCAAGTCTGCGTTCTATCGCTATGCCATTTGGTGAAAAGAATATTTTAGAAAGCATGGTCGTTGCTTGGTTTGCTAAAATGATTGGCGGTGCAGGTGCTCTGCCATTTGTTGGTGACGCTATTGGCGGGTATATAGATGTTTTGGCTCCAGCAAATAAAAACAAAAACTTGTCTGCTGCGATGATGATTTTAAGTACGTCTGGTAATTATAATTTGACTGATCCTGATTCGGCTAGAAAGTTTAGGGATGATGCTGAGGGTTTGGCAAAAGCGTTACTGTTGACAACTGGATTAATTCAGTCGGCCTTGCCTTCGACTCCTGTGGTTACTCCGGCTGTTGATTTATCTGGAGATCCTGTACAGGGCGAGAAAGAAGTTGAGAATACTGCGCTGTACACCATTGGGATGCTAAATACTTTGTTCCAGCAATACCGTGAGCGTAATGGTTATGATGATACTGCGGCTAGAGAAGAATTTGTTAAAGATTTTGGCCCTGCGGTTTTGTTTGCCACGACTGGAGACTGGGTTAATTTTTCCCGAGTTCCTACATCTCAGGCGTTGGAATGGGTCAGGCAGTATCCAGATATTGGAAAAGCATACATAGATGAAGTTACTTTATTTTTCCCAAATGGTGATGCCAGCGATGTGGCTTCTACGGATTGGTTAAAGCAATACGGTAAAGGTGACAGGCTTAGAAAAAATAAAGATGAATTGTTCGCAGAAATCACTGGGATGTTGGAAACCGTACAAAAAGCAAGGATTAATTTTCTTGAATCTAGTAAGTTTATTACTGCCGATGAGGCGGCTGAGGCTAGAGATGATTTGCAGATGCGGTATATAGAAACAGCAGATAATACTGGGACGTTTATTGATAGGACTGCTGAGATGGATGCGTTGAACATTTTTGTTAATAAAACTAAGCCTATTCAGGAATCTCAGGCTGGGCAAGCGTTTATGAGGGCTTGGCAATTTAGGCAGCAGGCTTTGGATAGCGCGGCCAGTCAGACGGGTAATGATAAAATAACGCTTGGTGGGGCTAAGGTAGCGCCTATCAAGGATTGGCTAATTGCTCGGGTAAATGAACTAGAAGTGCAGTATCCTGATTTTAGGTTGTTGGCTAGTAGGTTTAGGAAGGAATGGGATTAATGGCTACTATAAAATTTGATCAGGGTAATGGCAGCACCGTTGACCCTTATTCTTCTGGGCTTACTGATTATAGTTTTGGCCAGTCGCCTAACGCTAACGCTATGAGTAGGGCAATTTCTGGGTTTTCTAATTTTAATATTCCTCGGGCGTCACCAACTAAAATACAAAATATTGATGTGGCGTCTAACGGTAGCGTTTCTGCTATTCAAACCATTCTTGATAAATATAAAACTCCAATAACTGATCCAATGCAAATGCCAGAGTTCTATAATATCCCTCCAACTAATCTTACTAATCAACTTATTGGTAGTAATGATTTTGGTGGAAGGCCCGTTTCTCTGATTCCGCAATCTACTGGGGTTACTGGGGATTTTGTTAAAGATAATTTTGCAAGAGACAATTCTGGTACTGCATTGAATCAACAATTGCTTAATGCCACTGCACAATTTATGAATAAACCTGAAACTGTCAACGCTCAGGCTATGGCCGGAGTTTTAGCGGGTAATGTAACTACTGCTCCTACAGATTTTACTAAAACAGATGAGGATATAAGTATTGATGCTCAAATAAAACAGTATGAAGATACATTTGAGAAACGTAAAGCGCAGTTGTCAATTAAAATGTATGGCGCTCCTAAAGTAGTAAATAACGCAGACGATTCTGTCTCGTTAGAATATACACCGGCTGAAGGCAGAGATTATTTTGGTTTGTCTTCGGGTCAAGTGATTGCTCGTTCTATTCCAAAGCCTGCTCCGGGTGTTAGTTTTGAAGAACTTAGACGGTATAGAGATGCGTTAAGTACACAGTTGCGCGTCCCGCAATACAACACTATGGCTTTTAACAGAGTGTGGGATGATCTTGGAATTGTTGGAATTAAGCAGTTCCAAAGGAAAGCCTTAGCCGCACAGTTATATAACCCAACACAAGACAGTATTTCTTTTGGAAACGTATCTCAAAAAGATTTGGAATTGATGAAAGGGTTGATGACTGACGCTAACGTTAATGGTATGTCTTGGGAAGATCAATTAGATTTGCTTATTCAGAAAGCAAAAGATAATCCTCAAAATGGCAGCGGTGGCGGAGGTGGTGGAGGCGGAGGTGGAAGTTCGGTATACACTCAAGTTCAATACAGTAATACCAGTATGGCTGTTGCTCGCTCAACGCTAACTCAAATTTTGCAGAGTGCTTTGGGTCGTATTCCTACAGATTCTGAACTTGCCGAATTTATGGTTGAGTTAGGCAAGGCTGAGTCGCAATCTCCAACGACTATAGTTACTTCTACTAATCAGTCTGGTTCTAAAACTAAAGCGGTTAGCCGTACTACTCCGTCTACTGTGGACATTAACGATATGGCGTTAAGTTTTGCTAAACGTATTGGTGGCGGTGGGGAATATGATGAGAATAAGGCTCAGTATTATCTGAATTTGATTGCTAAACAATACGGCTATGGATTTGGGCAGGGGTAGTTATGGCTATTGATCCGACTAAAAAAGATTATGACAATGATGGTGTTCCCGGGTCGGCTAATGATTTGCAAATGGCTGAACAGGATACCAATAAGGATGGCGCTGTTTCTCCTAAGGAGAAGGCGGCTGCTAAGAAAAAGGCTGACGCTCCTAAAGACACTACGTCCGTAACTAAATATGCGGACGGTCAACCTACTGAAACAACGTCGGTTACTCCGGGACAGACTGCTACTAAGGTATATAAAACTGCCGCAGACTTTGGGGTATCTGGAGATTTTCTTGTAGCCTATCCAGAGATGGTAGATTTTATTCGGGAGGCAATTGACCAAGGTTGGTTAGAGGCCGAGTTTAATCAAAAATTGCAAGAAACACAGTTTGGGATAGATAGAACAGGGGCACAGGAAGCATTTGATATTGCGATAAAAGGCCCGCAATCTGAAGATATGCTTAAACTGATTGCTGACAAAACTGCAATTATTAGTAAGCAGGCTATGGCTGCTGGAATTAATTTGTCTCCAGAAGAATTAAATAAGTATGCTACTGAGGCGGTTAGGTCGGCTACTAGCGATACTGACATTATTAACTTTTTGGCTAGTTCTTACACGGCTCCTGTTGCTGGGCAAGCAAATCAGTCAACTACTGGTGGTGGTCAGGCGGCGAGTATTTATAGCGGAATTTCGGAGGCTGCTGCTTCTTATGGGTTAGTGATGACTGATGATGCTATTCAAACTAAAGTTCGGGATGGGTTGGCGCAGGGGGCGGGGTGGCAGACTTGGCTTGAGGGGCAGAAAGTGTTATTTAAGCAACAAGCCAAAATGTTATACCCTACGGTTGCTAACCAGTTAGATAACTTTACGGTTACTGAGTTGGTCGATCCTTACATCAACTCTGCCTCCCAGTTATTGGGCATCAATAAGACTAATATGAACGCTATGGATCCCATGTGGAACGGAGCGCTCAATGGACCTAATGGGCCGCTGTCAGCGGATGAGTGGGTGCGAGTGTTAAAAACTGATCCTAAGTTTGGTTATGATCGGACAACAAATGCGCGTACTAACGCGGCTACGCTTGGTGATGAACTGCTTGCAACCTTTGGGATGGCGTAGATGGCTCCTAATAATACTAAGAAGGTTAATGATCGTCTTGCGCTTGCTGAGTCGGCAGCGGCTAGTGGTAATTATGCTGCGGCTGTTAACTACGCTAATGCGGCAAAAGCGTTTTCAAAATCTGCGGCTTCTAATACTAATATTGCAAGTATTGTTTCTGCCTATACTGCTGCGGGTGCGGTTCCGGCACAAACACCTGCTGGACCCACGGGACCGACTGGACCGACCGGTGTAACTGCTGCTGCTAGTGGGTCTTATACACCGCCGCCAGCAGCATTTTCTGCGTCTGCCATTTTAGAAAATCTTTTGTTTTCGGCTACTGGCATTAGCGGTCTTGGTGGGTGGGCTTTAGGGTTAAGCAATCTTGGGGCTAGTGGTAAAGAAATTATTCAGTCGTTGAGGTATGGGACGGATGGTTCTGAGGCTGGGCAACGGGCTTATGCTTCTTATTTGTCGGCTTATCCTAAGATGAATGAGTTTATTTCTCAGGGGATTTTTGCGGGTGAAACTCCCGAACTGCAGTATCAGGCGTATAGGAATACGGTAAAAGAAGCCGCCGCTCGCTATAACATAAATAACACACTCGTTGCTAATGACAAAATAGCGGATTATATTTCTGGTCGGTCTTCTGCCGCAGAAATAGTAAACAGAATGAGCATTGCGGCGTCTGCTGTAGCAACGACTCCGCCAGAAACTCTTTCAGTATTGAGGGATTACTACGGTGTACAGAATGGTGATTTGATTTCTTTCTATCTAGATCCTTCTGCAACTGAAGCACAACTGCAACAGAGGTATACGGCTGCCCAGATTGGGTCAGAGGCTATACGTCAAGATTATGGAAACATTTCTGCTAATACGGCTGAAGGTTTGGCTGCCCAAGGGGTAACGATGCCGGTTGCTGCTGCTGGGTTTGCTACTGCCAGTAGGCAAAAGGGTTTCATGTCTGGCGCTGGTGAGGTTGCTACTGGTGACGAGTTGGTTCAGGGTGTGTTTGGTGATGGGGAAGCCAAGAACAAAATGGAGCGTATTGCTGGGTCTAGGGCTGGTGCTTTTACCGGCGGAGGCCAGTATTTGTCAGATAAGAGTGGCGCTATTGGGTTAGGCACAACAACACGATAATAATGCTTGCATTTTATCTAGAACCTGATACTCTCTGAATGAAGTTGAGTGCTGGCCCACTGAGAGGTGGTGCTGCTGGCCGACTCCAAGCCAGACTAGTTCTGACCGCTATGTCTGCGTATCCAATTGGTCAAGCCATCAAATAAAACGCTCCGGGCATATCTCCCGTATGTCTGCGTATAGCAAAGAAAGGGACGAGCAATGTCTGACAATTACAGTGATGACCTTGATTCTGATATTGAAGAAGATTCACTTCCCGGTTTACGCCGCGCAGCGAATAAATCTAAAAAATTGGAATCAGAAAACCAGTCTCTCAAACGTGAACTGGCTTTTGCTAAGGCAGGACTTCCTCTAGATGATCCTAAGATGCGATATTTTGTTAAGGGATATGACGGAGAAATGGAAGCCGAAGCAATAAGAGCAGCAGCGGTTGAGGCTGGATTTTATCAACAGCCAACGCAAGGAGAGCAGCCTGCTACCCAGTCGTTTAATGACGGTGGGCAGCAAAGAGTTATGGCTGCGTCTGCGGGTTCTATCTCTGAAGATATTTCAGAGGCGGCAGCAATCGCCAGAATGGAACAAGCGATGTCTGAAGGAGGCGTTGAGGCAATGTTTGATGTTGCTCGACAGTATGGAATCCCAATCGCTTCTGAACAGTAAAGGAAAATAAAATGCCAGCAGGTACCGGTACACCGGGGGCTAATCAAAATAGCCCATATATCCAGTATTCGCCCAGTGAGATTGTTAC
>Ga0181365_1000212_pt1 | contig 12629 bp, 4 predicted proteins | sample Fa13NDMM110DN_FD_130097 | JGI IMG/M metagenome (GOLD analysis project Ga0181365, IMG submission 130097) | Freshwater viral communities from Lake Michigan, USA - Fa13.ND.MM110.D.N | ecosystem: Environmental > Aquatic > Freshwater > Lake | place: USA: Michigan | collected 2013-09-24
TAAGGAATCCTGAGAAGGGCCTGGAGAATCCAACCTTCACCTATTATGGAGCGAGTGATTGATGGCTAAGGTACGAAAGATCCCAGCGGCATTTGAGGGTACGCGAGGCGTACCAGGTCAGTATACAACCGACCCAGATGTCGCTACACCTGAGCAGATTGCTGCACTTGGTGCAGCAATTGACAAGGCAAAGAGGCTCCAGCGTGGCGCACAACTCATTAAGCCAATGCCTGGCGGTAAGCCAGTACCAAATTCACCAGCAAGCGTTAGCAGCTCTGGTGGCGGCTCCCTCCGCTCGCCTGCTGGGGCTGCTAACGCGCCACTCCCCCGTACGGCGCCGATTGCAACGTCACCAGTTGGACTCAATGCAACATCTAAGGCCAGCCGACCAGCTGGAACTGGTTTTGCTGCTGGCCTACGTGGCGGACGAGGTAGCCTGCGGATTCAGCCAGATGTTGAGAAGCTCCCTCCATCCGAGGCTGCGGCCCTTAAGATGCTTGAGTCCTCGCTCGTTGCACGTGAAGAGGACCCAAAGCAGAACGACGACTACACACTACTGCAAGAGATCCTCGGTCGGAAGCAACTTGTGGAACCAGAACAGAACCGACTCAAGGCCCTCTTCCGACGTATGGATAACCTCTATCATCCAGAGACAATGACCCTCGGTGGTGCGGACCACTGGTCAGAGGACCCAAGCGCCCGCCTTGCTGGTCGCGCCCACGTCTCCGTTAACATCCACCACGCCTATGTCCAGATCCCTGCCGCAATTCAGGCGGTGCGACCAATCGTTAACTATGTACCGACTGGCCAGAAGCCAGAGGACAGGCAGGCAGCACAGCTACGCGAGCAGCTCTACTTCCGTTGGTGGGACGCCAACGATATGGACCTACTCCACGAACAGGCGGCGCTCCTTAAGGAACTCTACGGACACACGGCGGCGAAGGTCTATTGGGACCCAGTTGAACGTATTCCAAAGGTCACCGTCATTGAGCGACCAGAGAACCTCTACCTAGGATTTGGCAACAGCGACTACAACCGCCTTGACTGGGCCCTCTATACTTACGGTATGTCGCCTCAGGCAATCCAGGAAGACTACGGTGTCAGCGTCATCCCAGTTAAGCAGGGCGAGAAGTGGTACCCATATACAAGCCGTGGCGACCACGCTGACCCTATCGGCAACGTCTGGGCAAACGCCTTTGAGCGCAATCCCCTCAAGCGCGAGACTGCCTACGAGCAGATGCAGATTGAGGTATACGACTACTGGTACAAGGTTGCAACCAGCCCTGGCGAAGCACCACTTGTCTACAACGCAATCTATGTTGGGAACACGCTGGTCAAGAATGATGCACACCCAGAGTACGGCGGAAAGATCCCGTACATCCACCTCCCGAACGGCAAGATCCCAGGGAGCCCGTACGGTAAGCCAGCACTCTATGACCCAGAGCAGCTCCTCCGCGAGAAAGACGAACGGATCACTGCAATGGCGCAGATGATCCAGTCCATTGTCGGTGGACAGATGTGGCAACTCGTTGGTGCTGATGCACCAGACGAGGTACCGCCAAATGCCTTGCCGAAGCCTGGCCGAGTGGCAACACCTGGACCTGGCAACGAGCTTCGTGCCATTCAGCCGTTTATCCCGCAGTTCCAGATTGAGGCATACATTGCCCGCATTGACCGAGAGTTGACGGTGGCAACTGGACTCAATGACCTCCTGTTGGGGCTTGCTCCAGCACAGGTCCTTGGATCGTCCCGCGCTATTGCTGCCCTCATTGCAAACTACGAGTCACGCCTTGCTCCTAAGCGGAAGGTATTCTACTCCTGGATGAAGCAGGTCTGGGAGATGTGTGCACGTATCTGGGAGGAGAAAGATCCAGGCGTTAGGTCCCTCATTGCTGGCGAGTACCGCATTGAGGTCGTTGCCCCTGAACTTACCCCACGAGACACACTTGAACTTGCAAGCACTGCAATCAACCTTGTACAGAACCGTATCTGGAGCGCAGAGCGGGCAATGGACCGTGTCGGTGTTGAGGACCCAATCGGCGAGAAGGACCTTATCCGAGACGAGCAGACCGATGCAACTCTCAACCCAGCTGCCGTTGCAACAATGGCAAATGTGATGGGGACATTCAAGCAGATGCAGATGCAGGAGCAGCAGGCCGCACAGGCCACGCAGCAACAGCAGATCCAACAGGAGATGGAGATGACTCAGGCACAGGCAGACAACGCTCAACGTACCCTGCAACAGGGCGCGGCTGGGAGTGAGTCACTCAACCAGCCTGAGAACCAGGCACAGCTCCCACCTGAGGCAAACGCTGCAAACGCTCCAGCCCCAGGCGCACAGAACCTAGTCCCAACCACAACGGGCATCAATGAGGTACAAGCATAATGGCACGACGCGGTCAGTTCGGAAGAATCCCAGCTGGATCATCAAACCTTTCTGCTACCATCAGGTCGTTGGTGCAGCAACAGAAGGCCCAGGAAGAGTCAGTCTTTATGAATGCTTTCTACAATGGGACAGACTTCAATGGGAGCATCCCAACGATCTCTGACGTCATTGCATTCTATGAAGACATTGGCGACCTCGCTGGGATTGAGAGGGGCACAACTGAGTGGTCCGCAATCTTGCAGAAGATTGATGCCGCAAACAACTTTGACATCAAGCGTACCTACAACGCTCTGATTACGGAGTTCAACAACGGCGGTGGAGAGAACTACGCCGACGTCATCAATTTCTTGAACACAAGGGCAACGGAGTCCACTGACGCAGAGGACAAGGCCAGCTACTCCTCAGCAATTGCATCAACAACAAGCTCCTATGTCTCGCTTCTTGCCAATAGGTTGTCAGAGAACCGTATCTCAATCAGTGACTTTAGGTCAATTGTTGACGGTGCCCTCTCGCGGCTTGACCCGTCATCAGAGGCATACAGCACTGCATTGAACTCTGCAAAGATTGCCGAGTGGAACACGGAGAAAGGGAAGAAGGACAACCTCCTCAGTGCCAAGAAAATTAGCTACGGAGAGTACGCGAAATGGGCACGTGACTTTAGGGAGTCAATCCTTTCTTCTGGGATTGAGCGGGGCAGTACCCTTGACACGGCGGTCCAGGCAGCAATCTCAGTAAACGCCAGCCGTGCATCAACTGCTGCAGCCTCTGCTGCGGTTGACAAGGCCAAGAAGGGTTCTGGCAGCGACAAGGCCAGTATCCTTAACCTCTACGCAATTGCGGCGACACAGTCTGGGGTTCCAGTGGACCCAATCTCATTAGAAAAACTTTCCAAAGGTGAACCGTTCACCATTGAGGACGTCATTGCCAACCCAGAAGTCATTGCATCCTATATGCGCCTCGTTGACTCTGGTGTCATCAACATTGATGAGCGCCTAGTTGCGGCTGGACTTGAAAGCGGTTTTGACCTGCGAAACTTCTACGACAAGGAGGTCACAAGCCTTGTCTACAATGCGCGAAAGGTCTATGCGTCAACAGGTAACCAGGATGACCTTGCCTTCTTCCAGAAGGCAACCAAGGTCTACTACAGGACTGGGAGTGCCTCAAAGATTGACGAAATCGCTGACGCTGCCACACAGTTTGCACGGGACATCCAAGCAGCTGGCGTGGATGACTTCCTCCTCGGTAAGGCCTTCAATGAGTGGGCAGCCTACCTGAGCCCAGTCCTTACTGGACAGGATGGTGTGATGACAAAGTATGGGGTCCTCACAAAGGATGACCTCTCACGACTTGTTCCCCCAGAGTTCTCGCAGGACCAAACCATCCTAATGAGCTACCTCCTCAACTCAGCCTCCGTTGCACTAGGTCAGATGGTACCAACGGCGGACCAACTCACCTTTGAGGGGGCAATGGACGTCACCATTACACTGGACGGTAAGAACTTCAATATCCAGGAGTTCTACACTGGTGGGTCAATTGAGGCAACAGCAGAAAACATTCGTGGACTCATCAGCGGGACAAAGGCACAGGAGGTCACCGTCAAGAACGGCGTCATAAGTAAGCCCACTGTCCCACTCCCATCCATTGGGCCAAGGGGTACCGTCGTTGGTACCGACCTTGCCGCAACAAGTGGGCGACTGAACCAGATCTCTTGGAAGGAGTTCAACGGTGAGTACTTCCCAATCCTCCAGTCAGTGGTGGCATCAAATGAGATCCAGGTTGAGGGGATTGACGCGATGGGGAACCCAGCCCTTGAGAACTGGGGCTGGAAATACATTATGCCAGACGGCTCTGAGACATTCATCAAAAATGACGGGACAACCTACGACAGCAACCCATTTGACTCAGTACTCACTGGTAGCGTCGAAACTGGAATCCTGATCCCAGCGAATGGTGACTCAATTAAGTCTGGTGTCAGTGGGTCATCTGGTATCCCAGTAATTGACGTGCCGTCCCTCTACGCTGCACGTGGCGGTGCGAATAACGAAATTACACTTAGGAAACTTGCCGAAGAGCTCCCTGGAATATTGTCAGACCCAAACAATAAGGCACTCCTGAATATTTCTCAGGTCATTGGGACGGACCTTGAAAATGCAGCCACATCGGCAGTGGAAGAGATCAACCTTAAGGCTGACACCGTTGAGCTGAATAAACTCCAGCTCCAGTCATTTAGGATGGCGGAGCTTGGGGTCGACCCATTCCTCCAGTCAACCATCAATGCAAGGATTGCGGAGTTGCGTGCCAGGTCATTTGGTGGGGCATACAGCAACGCCAATGTCCAGGCAAACAAAGACTTCTTAAGCTTTGTTGCGCCAAACAAGGACAAGTATACGGAGACCGAGCCTGGGGTATGGACACTAAAGGAGGAGTTCAGATTGCAGCAAGCATCAGCAACCTTTAACCCAATCCTTGGTGGAGCAGCAGTTGGAGCAGCAAGCCTTGCTCCAATCGGCGCACCACTTGGGCCACTTGGTGCGGCAGTTGCTGGAGGCATTGGCGCCATTGGCGGTGCACTCTTTGGCGGTGTAAAATCAGGCGGTAACCCAAACCTGCCTAACGTAGTTAACATTAACCCAACCAAGCCTACGGACTACCAGGCAACTGGTACTGAGGCAAGGTTCAATTACCTTGGCGGGACATCTTCAGCCGCTTCAACACCTGGCTCTGACTACTTCAGGAATATGCAGGCACTTAGGCCGACCCCAGTGGCTACGGCAAAGGTCCTCCCAACTGTGAGTGTCTCGTCTCCTTCCTCTCCAAAGGTTTCAGTGAATGCTGCTGACCTTGCACTGGCAAAGGCGTACAGCCTAACCGCAGCTGGGAAGGCTGAGGCCGCACAGACCGCAAAGATCTATAAGCCAGGCGGGCCAATGGTGGCCAAGTAATGCCCCTCATTAGTGTCGGTAGCAGTAGCAGTGCCCCAAGAAATGGTGGCCTACCGCGATCCATTGGGATCAATACTGGTGGCGGCGGTCAGGACCTAACCGATGTCGGTAGGGTCTCCGTTGGACTAAGCAACCCAGCTGGAACAATCATCCAGAGTGCTGGAAATATTGCTGGACTGGGTACTGGCCTAACAAAGGCCGTTGTCCAAGGCATTGAGGGCCTCCCAGTCGTTGGCCCACTCGTCGCACAGCCAGCCATTGGTGCAGTCGGCGGATTCGTTGACTCAACGGTTGGCAAGGTTGTCCCAAAGAAGATTGATATGTCTGGGGTTGAGGAGTTTGCCAATGCCCCAATGCACGGAGCCCTTGAGGTCCTTACTGGGCCATCTCAGGCCGTCCAAGAACTCATCCTCCGAGCAAAGATCCAGAACGTCGTTGAAAATAAGTTTGACCTCGTAAGCCTTGTCTCCGCAATCATCCCAGGTGGGACACTCCCAGAGAGCGTCCAGCGGGGCGTCATTGACCAGTACCGACGTGGTGCAACCATTGATGAAATCGCAACAAGTTGGGTAGACAAGTTTGGTTCCCCTGAAGGCGAGCAGTACGGTGCATTCTCGTCAAATGGTGTTGTCAACTTCCTATTCACTGCCCTCAGTGACCCACTAAACATTATTCCAGTCGGGAAGCCGTTCCAGCTTGCCTCAATGGCAAGTAAGATCTCCAGGGCTGGTGGCGCAGAGATGCTACGTGCTGGTGCCACCGCAGCAAAGACAAAACTTGCAGATCTTATTGCATCTGGCGCTGACGAAGCTCTCGTTGGGGCACAGAGGAAGGTCATCGCCGACGCAGCAAAGCAGATTAAATTCTTTGAGAGGTGGGAGATCCCAGGACAGATCTGGTCCAAGACCTTTGGAAAGATTGGAGACGCAAAGAATAGTTTCTTCGCTGGGGCCCTCTCAAACAATATGCTTCAGGCCTGGTCCAGGACCGTCTCCGCAAAGGGTGGTACCTGGGCACTAGACAGGCTTGGAACAATCATTGGTGAGTCAGAGGTCAAGGCTGGAGTTGGGGACCTCGTCCTCACTACGGCTGGCGCAGCAAAGTCAGAGATGGTCCAGGTAGCAACCCAGGCCTTCCGAGCACGCTTTGATGAGGCCGCAGCAAATATCCTGAAGAAGATCCACACAATTGTCACGAGTGGTTCAACAATTGAGAATGCCCTTGACTCCGAGTGGCGTGCTGGGACCACAATCCGACAGGTACTCACTGAAGCCAAGATCCCAAGCCAAGAGATTGATGACCTCGTAAAGCTCTTCCCTGAGGGCGAGGTCCCAGAGTACCTGACCTTTGTCCGACGCAGTGAGGTCACAAGCCTCCAGCGACGACTCGGTTCATCACTCTCTAATTCAAAGGTTGCCAAGGACCCAGGGTTCCTCCTCAGGGTTGGTGAGGCACAGGGTGGTAGCAACCTAGAGTTTGCCACCGACGCAGCCGTTGACGTACTGAGCCGAGACAAGAGTACCCTCATCCGCTATGCACAGGACGAGGTCCTCGGCCTTGACTACCTATCACGTAGTATGCAGTACGGCTGGGGACTCACCAAGGAGGCCGCAGACAAGTACGCACGCGAGGCCTTCACTGAGCTCGGCAGGGGGTCACGTGAGCTCCTTGACGTCATTGACCTTGCACGTATGAAGTCATACGGCAAGCTGGTCCGTGAGTCCGCACTGGCACGCTCCGCTTACCCAAAGACCTTTGGGGAGCTCCCAGAGACCATCCTCCGTCGTGGCGCAATCGCCAAGGCCTACTTCCCAGGGCTTCCAACACAGGAAGCTGCAGACGCTGTGTCCATCCTTGACCACATTGCGCGGACTGGGGCACGGAACCAGGGGGTCACCATTGAGGAGTGGTACCTAAAGAACACCTTTGGCATTGAGGGTGTCTCATCGTTTGAGGACGCCGTCGCAATTACTGAGACCCTCAATAAGACAATCAAGTCAGCCACCACAGAATTTAAGAATGCTACACCAGAAGAGATCCTTTTAATTGCAGAACGTATTCAGCCAACTCCAAGGATGCTCCAGGCGGCTAGGGACTCTGGTGTTTCAACCCTTGGCAAGAAGTCACCGATTGAGACCGTTACATTCCCTGGTGCAGATAAGCCATTTGCCCTCCCAGGTGGGATTGCTGGACTTGATGACCCAGCACCATTTGGCCTCATTGACGAGGCCATCATCCAGGCCCAGGGTGTGGTCAAGAATATGCCTGGAGAGCTTCGGGTAAAGCTCTACAAGAAGATCTGGGCCTCAAAGGGAATCGACTTCCAGAACAATATTGAGGTCACAAACAGAGTAATCTTTGGCCTCCTCTCCGCAAATACTGGCCTAACGCCAAATGCGGCGCTCTACACCTTCCTCCGTGTAAGAAGCACAGAGGACCTTGCCGAGTTCGCCTCTAGGTGGGGTGCGGATGTCCGATCTGGAGTTTCCGCCAATGAACTTGGTGTAAGGTTTAAGAATGAGATCCCAGGAGTAGCTGAGAAGAAGTTCCCAACCACTGGCCCAAAGGAGTACCGAGGGATTGAGGTCTCTGAGGAAAACATTGGCCGTGCCATCAAGACCCTGGTCTTTGCAAATGACAATCCGTCTTGGTTTAAACTCCGCCCAGGGGAGACCCCAGAACTACTTGCCGACCGACTGACCCTCATCCCTGGTGCTGGCGTAAAGGTTGGTACATTTGCCGTTGAGGTGATGACCCCCTCCTTAAGCCGTGGCGCCGTTGACCGACAGATGTCTGCCTACATCTTTGAGAGGGCCATTGAGTCTGGAAATCTTGAGCAGCTAGTATCTGACATCTTCTCACGTTCTGGACAACTTGCAGAGGTAAAGAACTATGTCCGAACAATGCTTACCCAATCCCTACCAGAGGGACAAACATTTACAATCCTTGGCGATGAAGTAATCACTGGAACCCGAAAGGGTCTTGCTGATGTTACTGGGACCAGTGCCCCAGGGATTCAGTCAACCTTGCGTGGAAAGGGGTGGAATGTTGCCCTCCCAGATACCGTTACCTCGGCCTTTGATGAGTTGCCAGAGTACCTGAAAAACAAGGTCCCGACGGCAAACGTTTACGAGAACAGCGTGGCGAACGTTATGAATGACTACATTGACGACGCTGCCAGGGCCCTAGAGAAGGAGTACCCAGGGATCAGTGGCCTCTCTGGAGCACAGAAGCAGTGGTTCCTATGGGACCTCAAGCGCGGTAACATTGAGCCCCACAGCTGGATCAACAAGGGCGTTGACTCAATGGAGCGACCAACCTCAGAACAGATTGGCACTGCCGTTGATGCAATTACAACAGCTGGCGGGCAGCGCCAAGGCGGCTTCGGAGGAGTAAGCCCAGAGATCATTGCTGAGTTCTTCCAGAAGCGTGGTGAGGACGTCCTCGGTAGCACCTCCTTTGCCAAGGATGGCCGTGCTATAATCAAACTCTTCAAGGGTGCTGACATTGAGACAGCCATCCACGAGATCGGCCACGTTGCACGACGCCAGCTGACACCAGAAGACAACGCCCTTGTCCTTGACATCTATGGCGTCAAGAACGGGAAGTGGGAGGTCGCTCTGGAAGAGCGTTTTGCCGATGACTTCACTAAGTACCTTCACACAGGTCAGGCCCCAATCCGAGAACTTGAGGACGTCTTCTACCGTATGCGTGCCTGGCTCTCCAAGCTCTGGAGCGGTATGACTGGTGCCCCGATTAAGTCAGAGATGAATCCTAAGATGAAGGAAGTCTTTGACAGGCTCTTTATTACCAACGACGAGAGTGTCACAAAGCCGACCCTTGACTTCTACTCTAGGACAACCATTATTAGTAACCGTACATTTACCCAGGTCGCACGCCGCGACCTCCTTGACAGGGTTGACGCCCTCAACGGGAAGTCCGACGGCGGGAAGAAGGTCTCAGTCAAGGAGGCAGTTGACAGGGTTGCGGGCTACGTTGAGAAGTACGTCTTCACAGAGGACGGTGGGGCAACCTACAACCCAATCCGAGGGACAGCACGCGTGGCTGGTAAGGACAGGGGCTTTGGTGTCGGTGCCTACCCAGGGCTTGCAGCAAAGTTTTCTGGCGCCGAGCGTCAACTCCTACTCAACGACAAGGCCTTCCTCGCCGAGCAGGTCAGGCAGTTTGTCACGAAGAACGCCAAGCTCCTTGAGCGCGATGGCCTCTATGTTGGCCTCTATGACAGCCCAGGTACTGACCTAGCATACATTGACATCTCCCGTGTCTACAACACTGCCGAAGAGGCCATCTCCTCTGCAACTGCACGTGGTGAGGAGTCAATCTTCTCATACAAAAATTATGGCACATACTATATGGACACCGCCAAGGGGGCGGCTGCGGCGGCAATCAAGAAGGAAAAGGTTGTCAGGTCTCCATCAGAGATCAGCGGCATCAAGAAATATGAGGTCCGTACCGTACCAGAGGGTGAGGCCCTTGCAGAGCTTCAGCAGATGGCCAAAGACGTCGTCAATAACTTTGATGAGGCGGCTGCAACGTTTTTCGGGAAGCCACACACTTGGGACCAGGTCATTGACTGGGTCCGACAGCATCCAGAGGTTACTGCCCGCGAGATGAACGAGATTGAGCTTGCAAACCTCCCAAAGGAGCTCCAGGCAGTCCTTGAACACCTTGGGTCAACCAACCTATACAAGTTTGGTGTCGCACCAGAGAATGGTGTCATTAGGCGCCTCAGCTGGGTATCTGACCAGTATGGTCAACGTTACCTGACACGACAGGCCTCCCCGTTCGTTGACACACTTGACCACATCCAGGTCAGTGCCATTGACAAAAAGGTCGCTGCTGGGCGTGTCATCCCAAACAGCTTTGACCGACTGGCTGACAAGTTTAGACAGTATGGTCCAGAGGTCATTAGGAATGGTTACATCCAACGCTTCATTGCCAAGACCACCCCAAAGGGTATCAGTGTCCGTGAGTCGGAGGAGATTATGCTCAGGGTCTCCAACCTCTCCTACAAGAAGGAGACCTCAATCCAGGGCCTATGGTTTGAGCGCGACGACATTGAGGGGATCTACAAGGATGTCCTTGGTCGGGTACGGTTTGAGGAATACATCATCAAGAATGACCCAATCAAGGACGTTATGGAGGCAGCTGCTGGAGACTTCAGCGCCGTCGGGGTCACCACTGGATTTACTGGTCGGGCAAAGGCTTGGAGACCAATCATTGGGGCGGTGACCAACCGACTCTACCCACTCTTCCGCTTCGGTAAGGGTAACCCAATCTTCCAGAGACTCCTAGAGCCAATTGAGACACGGGTTATGAAGCTTGTTGACGACATCAAGCTTGAGTACAGACGTGAGTGGCTTGAGGCCACTGACTCAGAGTTGATGCGGAAGATGTTCCTGGACAATAGGACCGTCAACACTGAGATCTCTGACGGCCTCTACTACAACCGTGAGGCAGTAACCAACGCCACCGTTGCCGCAGGCAAGGAGGCTGAGGGATTTGTGGCCCACGTCAACTCCACGGTCCAGAAGTATAGCGGTGGGGCGAAGTGGAATATGGTGAACCCGCTGGAGTACAAGCGTATCTCCCGCGACGCCACAGCTGGCCAGCTTGCCACACGCTCCTGGTTTGGGGCGATGGGGAAGTATGCACCAGAGTATATGCCAGATATGGCAAAGCACTACGGGATCACAAACTCCAACGACCTGGTGACTGCCCTCCTTGAGGACATAATGGTGGCCTCCAACCCAGCGGTACTTGAGGCCCGACTGGGGGCCGCAGCAACGAAGACGGTTGGCCTCTATGAGAAGACCCTCCTTGATGTTGGACTTGAGCCATCAAAGGCACGAGAGATTGCGGCGGTGGCCTACGGGGTCTGGTCTGACTCCCTGGTCCGTGCAACCAGGATTGCAGACAGGATGCAGTACTTCTCCCCGTACCGATCCTGGTTTGAGCGGTCAATCAATCACCCATTCCTCGGTATCTACCCATACTCCTATATGACCCAGAAGGCGATCCCAGCCATCCTGACGCTGATGTTTGCCCCACGGATTGGCGGCTGGGTCCACCCAGGTATGGGGTACATCAACTATATGCGCTTCAGGGAGATGGTGATGGAGAACGCCGAGGGCAATGATGACTTCATTAGCCAGATACTGACCTCCCCAGAACTTGGGTGGGCCCTCAACATTATGATCCCAGCGATGCCAGAGAACCTCGGCTTCTCTGCCCCGACTTGGGTGAAGAACGGGATTGTCCGTCCAGCACTGCAGGGCCAGGGGGCGCAGCTCTCTAAGGTTCCGCAGGAGATTGGCAAGACCGTCATCGGCGGAACTGTCATTGGACAGGCGGCAAGCTTTGGTGAGGCCTACGCCTCAATCAATAAGCCACTAAGCGAAGAGATCAAGGGCCTCAGGGAGTCCGTCTCAGAGGGCCTCCAGAGAAATTTAATAAATAAGCCTTGACACTGTGTCGGGGTATAGTAGAAAAAGGAGAATGCTGTGGCTGACGAAGTCGTGAACAGCGCCCCAGTGCAGTCGGCTGAGGTGGAGGCCCCTGAGGTCGCCGCCGTGCCCACTGAGAATGAGGCGGATGTCACCACTTGGAAGAAGCGCCTAGCAGGCAAGGATCAGGCGTTGACCGCGACAAAGAAGGAGCTTGATGAACTCAAGAGCCGAGCGGAAGAGCTTGCAAAGTGGAAGGCAGAGCAGGAGCAATCCTCAATGACCGAGTTTGAGAAGGCGCAAGCCAAGATTCGGGAACTTGAAGGTAAGGCTGTTGCCGCCGAACAGGCCGCAAGGGAAGAACGCCTAGCACGGGAATACCCACTCGCACACCAGTTCCTTCGGGACACTAGTGGCCTGGATGAGGTAGGGAAGGCAGCTGCCTTGGAGAACTTCTTCAAGCAGGCGTCTTCGCTCTCAGCAGGAACGGAGTCGGAGCCAGCGCCAGTGGATCCAAATAATGCGCGTCGGGCAACCGCTGCGCCAATTGAAAAGCCAACCTCTAGCAGCATCTCTGATGCTCTTAAAGCGTTGGGAAATCCATTCGCTGATAGATAAGGAGTAGCATAAATGGCTACCACGACTACCAGCACGACGAACTTCTCTGACCTAGTCACGCAGCTTGTTGCTGCACGTGCCCAGGAAGAGCTTCGCGCTCGTGCTGTTCACGCGATGCCAGGGATGTATGTCCCAGCTCGCTTCATCAAGGGTACGAATACCCTTCGCTACGCCCGCTACGCTGACCTCTCGGTAAGCACTGCGGTTCTGACGGAA
>Ga0181365_1000214_pt1 | contig 12549 bp, 10 predicted proteins | sample Fa13NDMM110DN_FD_130097 | JGI IMG/M metagenome (GOLD analysis project Ga0181365, IMG submission 130097) | Freshwater viral communities from Lake Michigan, USA - Fa13.ND.MM110.D.N | ecosystem: Environmental > Aquatic > Freshwater > Lake | place: USA: Michigan | collected 2013-09-24
CGGCGGACCCGGACATTCAGGGCACCATCCAAGACATCACCAGCATCCCGCGCCTCGGGATGATCCACGACATTCAGACCGCCAAGGCCGAAGGCTTCGCCCGGTGGAAAGCCGATCAAGACGAAGGCGCGCTCCAGGCGTATCCGGCATGGGAATTTGTGCGCGTCGAGTCCCGCACCAAGGAGCGCCCTGACTGGCCGTCCCGCTGGGCCGAGGCCGGCGGCGAGTTCTACGGCCGCCGCATGATCGCGAAGAAAGATTCCCCGGTGTGGGAGAAGCTCAGCATCTTCGGCACGCCGTGGCCCCCGTTCGATTTCGGCAGCGGCATGGGCCTCGAGGAAGTGGCGTGGGATGAAGCCGTGCAGCTCGGCGTGATTCCCGCGAATGGCCACGTCGCCCCCGGCGGCCAAGCCTTCACCGACCGCCTTGAAGCCAGCACGGCGGGACTGAGCGAGGAGTTCCAAGACAAGCTGCGCGTGTTCTTCGGCGACCAGGTGGAGATCACGGGCGGGAAAGCCAAGTGGGCGGGCGCGACGGAGGCGGGGAATGAGTTCGATCCTGAGCAGCCGCGGGATGCGGATGGGAAGTGGAGCGCGGAACACCACGAACTGGTGCGGCTTGGTGTCAAAGAAGTGGACCTTCCGACAAGTAAGATTTTGCGGACGATGGCCGTGGACGGGGTTCGGAAACTACAAGAGGCGGGCTATGAAATCCCCTCCCGCATTACTTCCGGGCACTTTGAAAATGTCAGGGCGGTGGCGTACGGTGATCGCAACGGCATCTCCCTCACCAAAAAACGCATTCAAGAAGACCAGTTCACCAAATCGGTTGAAAGCGGCTTCCTTTCCCAGCCCAACGTCATCCTCCACGAGGTTGGTCACATCGAACACGAGAAAGCAGCGGGCGAAGTCTTCGACCACTTGCGGACGTGGCCGTATCGGGAATCCCAAAAACCGATTGCTCTAAAGGTGAGCCGGTATGCGGGGACCAACCCGGTGGAATTTGTTGCTGAGACCTTCGCCGGCCATCTGGCTGGGAAGAACTATCCCGATGACGTTTTGAGGCTTTACGCACAGATGCGCGGGCCGGAATTGAAACGCAAAGGAGGCGGCGCATGAGCTTCACCACCACCGCCACCCTGCAACAGATCGGCAGCGATCCGCTGGACCGCGCCCGCGCCTTTGCGCGGCGGCCCGCGGTGCTCATGCAGACGGTCGGCAAGGAAGTTGCGGTCGAGTTCAAGACGCACTTCAAGGAGCGCGACCGCGAGGGCAACCGCCGCGGCTGGCCGTCGCAACACTTCTGGCAGCGGGTGGCGAACAAGACGAGCCACCAGGCCGCGAGCGATAGCAGCGTCACGGTCACGGTCGCCAGCCCGGCCTTCGTTCACAAGATCACCGGCGGCACGGTCACGCCCAAAGCGGCGGGCGCACTCGCCATTCCGCTCACGGCGGAAGCCTACAAAAAGCAGGGCAAGGGCACGCTGCGCGAGAGTTTCCCCGGCCTGTTCGTGCTGCGGACGCGCAAAGGCGCGTGGCTCGTGCGCAGCTCGCTGGAGAATCGCGGGCAGTCCCGCGCCCCGCGCGTCAAAGGCCAGCGGCGCGAGAAGGCCAGCGGCGTGCAACGTGAGCGGCTGGAATTCCTTTTCCGCCTCACCAAGAGCGTCACCCACAAGCCCGACCCGCGCGCCCTGCCCGAGCCGTCCCGCATCACGGGGGCCATTGACCGCGCGATCACCGGCTACGCCGCCCGCAACCCCGGAGGTGTGGCATGAGCAACGCCATCGAACGCCTCCAGAGCGACGTGTACGGCTACCTCTTGGCCGATGACTACTTTGCCACGGTCAACGTGCTGCGCATCTCGGAGCAGCAGATCGAGAGTGATATTGATTCGCAGATCGCCCTGTTTGTGGCGACGGCGGGCAAGTCCGGCGCGAGCCTTGCGGTGCATCTGCCCAGCGGCGCCGTGGGCACCAATCAAACCCCCGGCCCGCAAGTGGAACTGCGGATGGAGGTGTTTATCACCGTGAACAAGACCATCAATGAAAGCGCGGCCGGTACCAATATCAGCGAGGGCGAACTGATTGCCCGCGTGTTGCAAGACCTGCACGCCCTCCCGCTAGGCCCCGCGGTGTTGCAGTTCGGGAACCCCGCCTTTGAGGCGGTCGCCAAAGGTGAGGGCATCACCATCCACCGAATTGAAGTGGTGCAGGCGGTGAGCTTTCCCGCCGTGGCCCGCGCCGCGCGCCCGGCCAGCTCCCGCGGTGCGGGCGCAATCACCCTGACCAGCAACACCTCGGGCGCGGCCATCCGCTACACGCTGAACGGCAGTTTCCCCGGCTTGGATGCGACCTTGTATGCCGCGCCGTTCAGCGAACCATCCTCCGGGACGGAACTGCGCGCGATGGCGCACAAGGCCGGCCTCGCCCCCAGCCCTATTTTGCAGATCACGCTGTAAAAAACCACCAACCCAAAAACCCAACACCCAACCCCTAAAACACCATGCCAGCCATCGTTTGCCAAGGCCCCGCCGTTCTCGTCCTCGACGGGGAGAACATCTATTGCGACAAGGACATCATCGCCGAGCCGAACTACGAAACGTTTGAACCCGGCTCGCAACTCGGCTCGCTGGGCGAGCGCCACAAAAGCATCAAGTGGAAGATCAGCGCCACGCCCATCGGGATGCTGACGACCGCGCAGTTCGGGAAACTGGTGCCCTACGGCACCGCCACGGAGACGGTGAGCACGAGCGCCAGCGGGATGCCGGGCTTCCCGATCTGCACCAACACGGTCGTGTTGCACTCGTTCGCGACCGGGGACACGTACACCTGGCTGAAGGCGGGTGTCACGAAGGGCATGGTCTGCGACATGAGCGCGATCCGGCCGTTTGCCGGGCCAGTGGAAATCACGGCCATCGACATCCCGACCTATGCGGCGAGCGGAGCAGCGTGGGGCACGGGTTACAATCCCGACGTGGTGTTCACCCAGCCGTGGTCGCTGGCGGTGGGCGGGCGTTCCACGCCATTCGATGCGATTACCGCGCGCGAGGGTTTCAAGTTCGATCCCGGCTACACGGTCAAGGAACACTACGACGAGAACGAGGGCATCGTGGCGGTCACGCTGCTGGACATCAAACCGAAGATCATGTTCTCGCCGAGCAACCTCAGCCCGGCGGAAATCCACGAACTTTGCCAAACCATCGCCGCCGGCGGCAGTGACAGCGTGCGCACCATCGGCCAGGCCATCGGCCGCGGCATCGGCACCACGTCGTTTGTGGCTGAGGATCACGTCTTCACCGCCAACCTCGCGTCCGGTGACACGGCGACGTTCACCTTCAAGAGCGGCGGCGCGAAACTGCCGAAAGGTAGTTTCGGACCGGGCACGGACCGGCATGGCGAAATCGAGATCGTCCCGGCGCGCGTCACCACCACGGGCGTCGGGCAGGCGCGATTCAGCCTCGCCATCGCCTAACATCGCCCCTCCCGTGAGCCATGGTCACCACGTTCTATTTGCGCTGGACGGTCCTCGCCGCCTCGTCGGGGGCCGTCCCGCAATTCAATGGCATCGTGCTGGCCATCTCGCCGGAGTACACGCCCATCGACACCAGCGGCGGCGGCATGGAGCAGGCCACCGAGGTGTTCAACCCGTCCTTTGCCAAGACCGCGCAGAGCTTCCCGCGCGGGCAACGGGTGTTTCAGTTCCCGCTCAAGCTCAGCCGGAACTATCGCGACGCCGCCGCGGCCAATGGCCACAAGGCGGGGCATCTGCTCGAACTCCCGCCCAGCGATGTGCAACTGAATCTCTACTGCAACTCGGTCGGGGCGCGCAGCGGGATCAACAGTTGGGGTCTGCTGAATTGTGTCCTCAAGTCGGTGCGCTGGACGGGCCAGAACGGCTCGGTGCTGGAATGGGAGTACCTTTTCGAGGGCGGCACGTTGGAGCAGCCGGCGACCACCGGCTACACGGCCAGAATGATCGGCAGTCTGCGGCGGTTTAATTCTACCTGATTCCTATGCCTGTCGCTGTCATCAAAGCCACCCTCCGCCTCACTTGCGATCAAGCCCAGTCACCGGGCGGGCTGGCGGACGCGCTCGGCGGGACGGTCAAGTTCTGGCGTGGCAACCCGGTGCGCCTGCAGCTCCTGCTGAACAGCAACGGGGACATCGTGGACATTGACCAGTTCGCGAGCATCCGGGTCGAGGTGTTCGCGTCGCAGGCGGAGAACCTCGCGCCGCTGATGTCCGCCACGGTGCTCAAAGATGCCACGGGGTGGGATTCCGGCTGCACCGCGGATGAATGGACGGACCGCACCAGTGCCCACGCCTATGTCGATTTCAGCGCGGCGGAAACGCTGCTGAGTCTTGGGGCCGAGACGAGCGCGGATTTCTGGATCGTGGTGTCCGTGGCCCCGTTGGCGGACACCGCCCAGCGCGTGACGTTCGGCGGCGGCACGTTGACGGTCCATGAGGACGCGACGCCGGGCAGCGCGAGCGGCGCGATTCAGCCGGGCACGGTTATCCCGAACGGCGCGGCCTACAACGGCTCATACACCTACACGCTCGCGGTGACGGCGGGCCGGGTTTACCAATGGGAGCCGGGCGCGAATGACACCAACCTGGTCAACGGCACGATCACCCTGACCGCGAGCGGCGCGACCACGGCGCTCGGGAGCAGTGTGGTGCTGAATGGCACGCCCAGCGCCGCCGTGACCGCGACGGTGCGCGTTGGGGGCTTTTACACCGCGGACGACGTGGAAAGCATGTTCGCGCGGGTCACGGCGGGCAGCACGGACCCGAACGGCGCGGTGACGGGCAAGGCGGGCGATCTCTACCGGCAGAAAAGCGGGGATGCCTTCCGCATGTGGTATTGCGACGGCGACGGCGCGGGCGGGCGCGGGACGGTGTGGTTGTGATTTTTTGAGAACGATGAAAACCCTGATTTTGGCGCTGACTTTATTGACCGCAGTGACGCCGGTGACGCGCGGGGCGGCGGTGTTTGTGCTGCCGAACGCGGCGCGGGCCACGAACCTGACCTTGGTGGGCGGCTCGGCGACTGGCTTTACCAACACGGGCGGGATTTACACGAACCCGACCATCACGGGCGGGACGTTCACGGGTGGCACCTTCTCGCTCAGCACGAACACCGGCGTGACGGCCTCGCGGGCGGTGGTGAGTGACTCTGCGCAGCGCATCACGAACAGCGTCACGACGGCGACGGAGCTGGGCTACGTCTCGGGCGTCACGTCCGCGATCCAGACGCAGCTCGGCACGAAGGCGCCGACGGCCTCGCCGACGTTCACCGGGGTGGTGACGACCACAAACATCACCAGCAGTGGTACAAACGCTCTTTATTTCCACGTCAACGGCTCTAACCGGATGAGTCTGATCAGTGCGGGACATGTCGAAATGGCTGGAGCACTCTCGGTCGGGCCCGTGAACGGGGTAGCGATGCTCTCGGTGGCTGCTAACGGTGGCCAATCAGCATATTTCGCCGGACAGGTCGGGATTTTGACCACCAACCCAACGGTGCCGCTGTCGGTTTGGTCAGACGGTAATTCCATGTCGCTCGGAACCGGGTCGAACGTCTCGGCTAGTTTTGTGGTGGCTGGGTCGAGAGCTTTTTTTGGTTATGACGCCACCCATGCCCGTGTGCAAGGGGGGGCCACGAAGGGTGTAACTCTAGCCGTCAATGGCTCGTTCGGCAGTGGCACCGTCGCCCTGCACGCAACGTCTGCCGGGTTGGTTGGGATTGCCACCTCGGTGCCGACCTACGATTTCGACGTTAACGGGGTGATCCAATCGCGCGGAAGTTCTGGCGGCGTGCGCCAATACACCGGCAGCGCCACGAATCAGAACCGCATGGTCGGCGTGGTGAAAACCATCACCACCACGGTCGCGAATGTCGGCCTGACGGAGACGAATTTGATGACGGAGACGTTCCCCGCCTCCGGCCTCGCCGCGACGGGTGACACGGTGGAAATTCTCATGTTCGGCACCACGGCGGCCAACGCGAACAGTAAGACAGTGGCAGCGTATTTCGGGGCGCAGAAAATTGTGGAGAGTGCGGCGTTCACCAGCAGCGCGGCGGCGTGGCGCATCGTCGGCACCATCACCCGCACGGGCGCGGCGACGCAGGTGGCGTGCGTGACGGTGTTCGTGGATGGGGCGACCCCGGTGACGACCTACACCGCGCCGACGGAAACCCTGTCCGGGACGATCACCATCAAGGCCACGGGCACGGCCCCGACAGCGAACGGCGACATTACGCAGGTTTTCCACCGCTCTGAATTCAAGCCCGGCAACCCCTGATTTTTATGAAACCCATCCTCACCTGTTTACTCTGGCTGTGTCTCGCGTTCGCCGCGACGGCGCAAAACATCACCGTCACGCTCACGTTCACGCCGGCGCAGGCGGCGACGTTGTCGAACGCGGCGGCGGAGGCCAATCTGACGGCCACGAACACCTACGCCATCCTTCTGGAGGAACGGCTGGCGGAGAATGACCGGCTGCGGGCCAAAGGCAGCCCCACGAACGCCCTCCCGGCCCTGCCGTTGGTGCTAGACTTGGACAGCTACGTTAAAGGCTTCGCGCTTCAGGCGCTCACGACCACCCAGCCGCGGCTCGATTTTGAAATCGTTGACGAGGTGCGCCGCCGGGTTGGTAAGCTCACCCCGGCAGAGTTGAAAGAGTTTCGCCGCACCCTTCCCAACCGCCGGTAAATTCCCCCCACCCATCCGCCTATGGGCGACGGCGAATATCAATTACGGATCACCTCGGCCGCCGATCTCACGGGGGTCGAACGGGCGCAGGCGGAACTCGCGCGCCTCAAAGCCACGCTCCAGGCGTCCGGCGGGGACACGTCGGGCGTGGAGAAGATGCTGGACGGGTTGGCGGCCGCGTCGAACTCGAGCGAGGCGCAGGCGGCGCGGGCGGTGGCGGGCTGGCAGGCGGTAAGGGAGCAGATTTCCAAGCTGGGCGGGGACACGGGGCCGATTGATGTCGAGATCGGTAAGCAGCAGGCGAAGATTCAGGGGGCAGGGGACAAGGGGCAGGGGACAGGGGACAGGGGGCAGGAGACAGGGGCGGGGAACCTCACAGCGCTCCAGCAGTTCCGCGCGGCGGCGGCGGCGGCGGGGCAGGACACGCGGGCGCTGGACGCGCAGATTGCCGCGCTACAGAAGACGATGGACGGCGGGGCGGGGAAGCGCCTGGTGGCGGACCTCGAGCGGCAGATCGTGGCGCTGAAGGCGGCGGGGCAAAGCACGGCGGCGCTGGATGCCCAGCTCGCGGCGGTGCGCGGGGTGGCGCCGCTGAGCGGAGTTGCGGGGGCTTTGCAATCTATCGGCAGCGCGGCTGCGCAACTGCCCGGCGGTGCCATTTTCGCGAGCCTCGGCGCGGGCGCGGGCATCACGGCGGTGGCGGTCACGGGGGTGACGGCGGCGCTGGCGGCGGTGAACCATGCGCTCGGGGAATACGCCGAGCGGCAGGCCACCGTGGCGCGGGTGGATCAGCAGCTTGCCAATGCCGGACGGCTCACGGGGGAATACCGCGAGCAGTTGCACGCGTTGGCGGAGACGTTTTCATCGGTGTCAGGGATTGATGACTCCACCTGGCTGAAGGCGCTGGGGAAAATCCAGAGCAAGGACAGCACGGCCAACCTCGCGGGCAACGCCGAGTTGCTGAAGAACATGGCGGCGCGGGTCGGGGACGTGGACACGGCGGCGACGCTGCTCTCGCGGGCGTTGGGCGGGAATTTCCAAGCCCTTTCACGGTATGGCTTCCAAGTGGACGAAGGGGCGAGCAAGACGGAGAAGCTGAAAGCCATCATGGAACAGGCCGCCAAGGGTGGCGCGGGCGTCTATGAAGCCAACCTCCAGACCCTCACCGGGCAGAAACAGCGGCTGGCCAACGCGAGTAATCAGCTTTGGGAAGGGGTGGGGCGGCTGGCGTTCCAGATGGGCCTCGGTGGCGGCACGGCGCAACTGCTGGCCTCGGCCATCGAACGGATCACCAACCTCCTGCCATCGAGTGACCCGATTCTGGACGCCACGGCGAACAAGTACGGCGTCTTCAGCGAGGCGGTGGCGCAGGCGACGGGCAAGGGCAAGGAGTTCGCAGACCATGCCGGCGACGGGGCGGAGGGACTGAACACCACGGGCGACGCGGCGAGCAAGCTGGTCGAGAAATTGGACAAGGCGACGGGGGCCATGGACGCGTATGCCGCGGCGGCGCTTCGGCAGACGGATGAAGAGACGGCGCTGAAGGTGGCCCAGATTGACCAGCGGCAGGCCGACACGGAGGCGCGGCAGGGCGGGAAACTTAGCGCGACGCAAAAGGCGGGGTTCGAGCGGGAGAAGCTCGCGGTGCGCACCGCGGCGGAGAAGCGGAAACTGGACACGCAGGAATTTGCAGCGGAACAGAACATCGAGGAAACCGCGGTGGCGCGGAAGAAACCTGAGGCTGATCTGGCGAAGGCGCAAGCGGAGCAGGCGAAGGCGGACGCGGCGATCTTCAAGCTGATGGGTGAGACGGGGGTGACGATGGAGCCGGGGCTGAAGCCGTGGCAGCAGGCGGAGAAGGTGGACACGGAGGCGACCAAGCTGCGCGCGGAACTGCTCGCGGCACGCAAGGAACAGACGGGGATCAAGGCCGAGCAGAGTTCGATGGCGTATGCCGATACCTCGGTACAGGCCCGGCTCGACGACGCGGCGCGGTTGGCGGAACTCAAGGCGTCCATTGCGGCGCTGGAGTCCAAGTTGAAACCGTTCGACACGGCGGCGCAGTCCGCGGGCGACCTCATGCGGCAATCCAAGGCCGCGCAGAAGGAAGTTGAGAAGCTCCAGGAAACCGTCGAGGCACTGTACCGCAGGAATCAGGAGGCGGCGCGGACATTGACGCTGGTTCAACTCAAAAAGGGGACGGCGGACACCACTGGCGCCACCCAAGCTCAACAGGGGGCGACCAAGGAGGCGGCGGAACGGCGCGCACAGGAAAAGACGGAACTCGACGCCGCGATCAAATTGAACGAGGAGCGGCTCAAGGTCGCCGCGCCGGGGGCGGAGAAGGATGCCCTCGCGAAAGAGCAGCGGCGAATGCAGGCGCGCAAGGTCGAGCTTGAGCTGATCGAGACGCCGGAGCCGACGCGCCGCCGGCAGATCGTGGAGCGGGCCGAGCGGGACGGGTTCACGGTGAATCAGCCCGCCGGTCGTCCACCGCGCGTCACCAGCCAGACCACGCCCGAACAGGCCCGCACGGCCGCCGGCCCGCGCCCCGTCCAGACCGTCGCCCCGACGCCGGAGACGCCGATCCTTAATCCACCCGCGGCGGCCCCGCGGTTTGCCACGCCCGCCGAGGTGGCGCGCGCCCGGTATCTGGCGGACAACGTGGAACGCAACCGCCAGCACGCCCAAGAAAAAGCAGAAAATGCCGCGTTCAAGGTGAAGTATGATGCCGAACGGGCGGCCAAGCGGGCCGAAGAGGATGCCCTCACCGCGGCGGAGGATCAGGCGCGCGGGTACAAGAGTAATGGTCAACCGTTGGATGCGCCGGCCACGCCACCGATCCCGGTTGTCACCGCGCCCGAGCCGCCCGCGCCGGTGGTGGTGCCCGCTGCGCCCGCCGCGCCGGTGACATTGCCCACGCCCGCCGCCCCGGTCATCGCCACGCCCGAGACGCCTGCGCCGGTGGTGTTGCCCGGTGCGCCGGCCGAGCCAGTGACATTGCCCACGCCCGCCGCCCCGGTCATCGCCACGCCCGAGACGCCTGCGCCGGTGGTGTTGCCCGGTGCGCCGGCCGCGCCGGTCGCCCTGCCCACGCCCGCCGCCCCGGTCATCGCCCTGCCCGAGACGCCCGCGCCGGTGGTGACACCCGCTGCGCCCGCCGCCGAGGTGACGATGCCCACGCCGGACGCCCCGGTTGTAACTCTCCCCGCGCCGACCGCCCCCGCCGCGCCGCAGATGCCGCCGGAGATTCAAGCCAGCCTGCATCGCGAGCAGCCCGACCGCTATCCGGCCCCGCCAGAGACCGAGGTTGCTCAACCCGCGACGGCGGAAGCCCCGGCCCCCGCCGCCTTGTCGGGCGCACCGCGGGCCGCGGAGTCGGCGGTGGTGGGTGGTTTGTTGGTGACCAGCATGGTCGCGGACAAGGCAACCGCCACGGCCACGGCGGCGCTGGCCACCTACGACAAGGCGGCGGAGGTGATCGCGAAGACGGAAGGGGTGCTCGAAAAGGTCGCGCGACTGGCGGCGGCGCCGGGGACCGCTGGCGAGGGCGCGGCGGCGGCGGGCAAGGCGGCGGAGCTGGGGAGCAAGATCGCCGGGCAGGTGGCCATTGGCGCGGAGGCGGCGGGCGCGGCGGAGAAGGCGCTGGCGGTCGCTGGCATGGCGGGCAAGGTGGCGGGCGTGCTCAAACCGCTGGCCCCGGTGGGCGCGGTGCTGGAGGCGGGCAAACTGGCGACGGATTTCTCAGGCGAGACGGGGCGCGTGGAGGCGTCGGCGGAGAAGGGCATGGGGCCGGCGATGATGGAAGGCTTCTTTGCACCCCTCACAACGATTGCCACGGCGCTCAAGATGGCGGCGGAGGTGCTGGCGTTGCAGGCGGAGAACCGGAGGCCGGAGGCGGCCGGCCGGGTGCCCTCGCCTGGTGAACCTGTGACCGCGGGCGGAACGCCGGGTGAGGGCACCCGACCTACAACGCCGCCGGTGGCGGCGGAGTTGAATGGGTTCGCGGCGGCGTCGCAGGCGGGGGCGCGGGAGGTGTCGGCGGCGAGCCGGGCGGCGGCGAAGAGCGCGGCGGAGATGAATGCGTCGGCGGTGTCGGCGTTTGAGACGCTGGCGGAGATGCACGATCGCATGGCCACGCAGATGGCGCGGATGGAGGCGGATTTCCAGCGGCGCAACAGCTACGGCGAACCATGAACACCCTCTTTAGCCTCGGCTGGGCGCTGGCGCTGCTCTTGGTGCAGCTCGGCGCGGCGGTGCTGATCGTGTCCATTGCAGTGGCGATGTGCCTGTGGCCACGGCGCACGGTGACACGGGCGCAGCCGGCGGCGAAGGGGCAGCGGGGGCGCATCGTGGCGCATTTCCGGCGGGTGTTCGGGAGCCGGAAGCATCCGCAGCATCCCGCGGCGACGGAGGTGGGGAAGTGAGTGACCGGCCGCTGAATGTCTGTGTTCAGGCGGATTGCCGGGAGTTTCTGGCCACCCTGCCGGAGGCCTCGATTGATGCGGTCGTGACGGACCCGCCCTATGAACTGGCTTTCATGGGGAAGAAATGGGACGGCACGGGCATCGCGTACAGTGTACCGCTGTGGCGGGAGGCGCTGCGGGTGCTGAAGCCGGGCGGGCATCTGCTGGCCTTCGGCGGCACGCGGACGCATCATCGGATGGTCTGCGCGATTGAGGATGCCGGGTTTGAGATTAGGGACGAAATACAGTGGCTTTACGGCAGCGGCTTCCCGAAAAGTCTGGATGTGAGCAAGGCGATAGACAAGGCGGCGTGTGCGGAAAGGGAGGTTGTGGGGAAGGTTGCAGGGATGGGGAAACAGAACCCCAAATGGAATGGAACCGCACAAGGGCGCGCCGAGAACAGCTTCAAGTCGGAATACGATGCCACGACCCCCGCGACCGTCGCCGCGAAGCAATGGCAGGGCTGGGGCACCGCGCTCAAGCCCGCGTGCGAGCCAATCTGTGTTGCGCGCAAGCCGCTGGGCGGCACCGTGGCCGCGAATGTCTTGGCGCACGGCACCGGGGCGATCAATGTGGACGGGTGCCGGGTGGACGGAACTGTGACAACCAACCCGCTTGTGCGGAACGTCGGTGGGTTCGGTAACAACGGAATGGCAAACCAAGCTGAACCACCGCAGAGCGTCACGTCACAAGGCCGCTGGCCGGCGAACGTCATCCACGACGGAAGCGAGGAAGTGCTGGCGGCGTTTGCGGTGGCAGGGGAGAGCAAGGGTGCATTTGCTCCTGTGAAGAAAGGGCATGACGGGAAAAGTAACGGCATTTACTCAGACTTCGCGCAAAAAGGAGACGACGGAGCAACCTTTCGCGGCGACACCGGCAGCGCAGCGCGGTTTTTTTACTCAGCTAAAAGTTCCCGCTTGGAGCGCGAGCATTTCAACAACCACGCCACGGTAAAGCCCCTCGCCCTCATGCGCTACCTTGTGCGCCTCGTCACACCACCCGGCGGCACAGTGCTGGACTGGTGCGCCGGGAGCGGCACCACGCTGGTTGCCGCCAAGCAGGAAGGATTCGCGTTCATCGGGTGCGAACTGGACGAAGCCCATGCCGACATCATCCGGCGACGGCTGGAACTGGAATTGCCGTTCGCATGACCTTTCCAGCCCACATCTACGGCCCGATTGCCCGTGAACAGCGCGTGGCCGAGCGGCGGGCCGGGCGTCTCAACAAGCCCATTGGCGGTGCCAGGTGGGTGAAGTCCATCAGCAAAGTAGATCGAGACATGCCGGACGGGATTGTAACGAGTCAGGATAAAGCCCGTTGGGAGAAACGCTGGCGGCAAGACGGTCACAGTGAGCCGCAGATGGGC
>Ga0181365_1000217_pt1 | contig 12471 bp, 10 predicted proteins | sample Fa13NDMM110DN_FD_130097 | JGI IMG/M metagenome (GOLD analysis project Ga0181365, IMG submission 130097) | Freshwater viral communities from Lake Michigan, USA - Fa13.ND.MM110.D.N | ecosystem: Environmental > Aquatic > Freshwater > Lake | place: USA: Michigan | collected 2013-09-24
AGAGAAGCAATTTTCTTCTTAATATTTCGCAATCTCAAAGTATTAATCATCAAAGTATTTAAGATGGATAGTTGTTTTTGAATTTGAATATCTTTTGACAATTCCGCACCTTCGTTCTTAATATCACTTAACAACTTCATCTGCTCTTTTGATAAGTCGTCATACATTTTGTTTAGAGATTGTTCTGTTAGTTCTTGAAACATATATTTTACAAATACTTTTTTTTCCTAAATGGAACGAAAGGATAGGTAATAAGTAAGCGGTAAGATAATCTTTTTTACTCTTAAAACTGTGTTATAGGAATTCTACCCCTTGTAAATAAAATAATTATTTATTTATTTTATTTATATACACCCCAAAAGGAAATGCCCTTTGAAATCCCAAAAATCCGTTTTATTACCGCTTACTCCTTACCTTTTAATCCGCAGGGCGGATATGAACCAAAAAACCGCTTTGGCGGTTTTGTTGGTTTTAATCCCCTTCTTTAATCACCAACACAATAGTCATATTTGGGTCAATGATTTTGATTAATGACTGGTCTCTCCCCCTAAAATTAAAATTTAAATAAGATGTTGTTCCTACAATATTGTTCCAACTGAATTCTGGCGGTTTTTCTATTATTTGCTCTCCTATTGCTACATTTGGCGTAATGCTATAAATAACCGTATTTGGATTGGAATAAATGTTATTGACAAATCCACAAGAAAAAAAGAGAGTTGGGTTGGGTTGAACTTGCGGAGCAACGCTGGAATTGTAAGTGAGATTTGTTCCTACATTTGTATTTTGAGCGGTTACGAAATTGGCGATATAACCCAATATTAAATTAAAATTTGCTGGTAAAGTGATGATTGGATTAAAAGTTTGTGCTGGAAATGTTCCCCAAGCGACCGCTCCTGTGGCAGGATTAGCGACTGGAACAGAATACCCTGACGGCAGAGCAGTTGGAATTGGGAAAGTATTTATATCTACACTATATCTATTTACATTTACCAAAAACTCGGCATAATAAACATTTTGAGATGCGGAATTGATTAGGTAATGACCGTTTTGAATCATATTAAATTGAAGAAGATTGTTAATGTCTCTAATTTCATACAATCCATCAGAAATAGTAATTGTATATGTTGTTGGAACTCCTGCGACAATCCAATTGTAAGAAAAGGTGTTGTTGCTTAATGCTACCGAAATATTTATCCAAGAGTAATACATTGTGATTGATTGGACTGCTATTTTATGATTTGGAAAACTTACGGATGATGGGAATTGATAAATAAAACTACTATTTGTTGAATCAGATGCTACTAAATTATTTTGATTGAGAATAATTGTTGATGTGCCTTTCCCTGTGTTTTGTGATACGGCAGTTGTAGATTTAAAACTCTGCAAGTGGGTATATTGGTTGTATTGATTAGACATTATTATATAGTTAGATTTTAAAATTCCTAAACTTCCGCTTCCCAATTAATCTCATCGCCAAACCATTCTACTTCGGTTTCCAAATTCGCATTAATATCCTCTTGTCCCATTAGTGCTTGTTCCAGTCTTTCTGCTTCCAAATTTGCGGCATTAATCCTCGCATCTCTTTCTGCCTTTCTTCGTTCTAATATTATTAGATGGTTTTGAACCTGTCGAATCTGGTCTTCGGTGCCTCGTATGTCGCCATTATGCAAACTCATAAGAAAATCGTCATTTGGAATGACTCTATTTTGTAGTTGAGTTAATCTTTCTCCTAAAAAAGCAATCAATGCAGGTTGAACTAATGTAATTGCCCTTTCGATCTGGTCTTCTGGAATTGTTGTTGGATTAAAGAAATCATCCTCCCCTCCCCTTGCCTCTCTGTCTTCGTCTTCGTCTTCGTCTTCGTCTTCGTCTTCGTCTTCGTCTTCTTCTTCTTGGTCTGAATCAACCCCAAAAAGTTCGTTGAACCAATCCTCCATATCCCCTCTACACAAGGGACATTTATACATACGCCTTTCTTTCATTTTTTCGGCACAACCTCTACAAATTGGGTGATTACAAAGAGTTACCAAGTCAGCATCGTTAAAACAGACAGGGCAATCGCCGTCGTTGTCAATTTCGATTTCGGTTTGAGTTTGAGTTTGGGCGTTCATTATCGTTTGAGAGTTTTGAATAAATGTTTTTATCCTTGTATTGCATAAATTAGAGCAAATTTGATTAAGGGTTTCAACGCATTTAGGAAAGGGAGACTTCCTAAACCGTCCTGCTGGTGGGTAATAAGTAAGCGGTAAGATAATCTTTTTTACTCTTAAAACTGTGTTATAGGAATTCTTCCCTTTGAAAAAAAAATAATTATTTATTTATTTTATTTATATACACTCTAAAAGAAAATGCCCTTTGAAATCCTAAAAATCCGTTTTATTACCGCTTACCGCTTACTGCCTCAAATTGTTTCCAAGTGTGCTAATTCCAAAAGTGCCTGACTTGCTTCTCCTCTTGGGAGAATATCTTGGGACATTAATTTTACAATCAACCTTTTCAATTCCTTAATCGCAATTGGGGAATTTTGTCCCCCTAAAATCTGACCTTTTAAAATAACATATCTACGACAATCTTCCTCTTGTTTTGAAATATTTGGAGAAGGAGTGCTAATGTGATTAATGTGCGACTCTTTTAAAACTTTGTAAAGTAAATCCTTTTCAGTGTCAAATAAATCATTAATCATTTCATAAGAAGGAATTGAATTAACCAATACTGTCTTTAACACATTTGATAATTTTTGAGATATTTTTTGAGTTGGAATTTTAGGGATTGCAGAACCACTTGGAGACCGAATCATTAAAATCCCTTGTTCTAATTTATTCTTATTTAAAGCATACCTACCAAATGGGAAATAAGATTTAGGTTTTTCAATAACACCCTCAACTTTGAGTCTTATCTTTTTTTCTTTGGTTGATGAACTCGGAGTTGAGACAACACCTCTTCCTCTCATCTTCTTTTTAAACAATCCAAATCCAGATTGGTCTGTGTCTGCTGTTATAGTTCTAACCATTCCACTTGGAGCAGGAGCAGGTTGGGATTGTCTTTCTTCTTCAGGGTCTATGCTTACTTGCCGACCAAGAGAAGGTCTTGCCCCCCTTTCTTCTTTGAATTTTTTAATTATTTCTGCTGCTTGTTGTTTGATGTCAATTATAGAATTTTTTGCTTCTGGAGACAAGGACAGATTATCTCGAATACTTCTAACATCAATAGGTTCATCATTAAAAGACGCATTTTCAGCAGACACAATCATATCTGCTACAATAGATTTAGTTGGTAAATCCGCATATGATTCAGACAAATCGCTCATTGAATTTTGTTCTACATTTTGATAATCACCAGCATCTAATATATTATCTCGCAAAAAACGAATGTCATTTAAAATACTTTGATTAGTAACACCATTATCCATAAGGACTTGTAATAATTCTTGATAATCTGCCTTATCCGCTAATGAGTTTTGTATTTCATTTAAACTCAATAATAAATTTTCTCCTGTGGATTGTTGCAGTCCAATATCTACACCTGAAGTAATGTCTTGTTTTTCAATCAATCTATCCAAAGAATTTAGGAATTGAATTGCTGGAACGCCTAAATCATAAATAGGTTTCAACATTGCTGACAATGCAGGAAAAGATTGAACCGCCATTTGTAATCTATATTGATTTTCTGGTCTTGACAATTCATTCATAATCATTAAAGAGTTGTCTCCATCTGTAATTGTTTTCAATTGATTTTTCAATTCCATTTTCAACTTTTCAAAATCTAACAATTTCTCTTCAATAGGACGAGTATCTACTGGGGCAGATGGAAGGACTTGTCCTGTCAAATTCGCCATTACGGCATTATATACCTTTGCATTATTCGCAATTTGAGCGTTTAGATTTGCTATATAAGCATTTGTAAATTTGTCTAAATCAACTGGTTTTCGTTGGGGAGGAAGCGACATATATATACCAAAAGATTAAAAAATTCGTTAAATTCGTTAAAAAATAATATAGTATTTTTATATGTCCTTTTGTTTAGAAGAGTTTGAAAAACCTGAAATTAAAACAAAACTTACCTGTGTTATTATGAATCTCATTTGGGATAAACCACTTGGGACTTATAGTTCTTTGAGTGGATTGGAAAAGAAAAAGTTTAATAAGTATTTGAATGAATACATAAAGGGCAATCTTAATGGTGATGATTGGTATGTAAAACTGACTGACGAGTTTAATGAAATTATGTGTCTTCATATGGGAGATGTAAAAAGGTTTCAACTTGATAAATTTAACATACCAAGTTCAAACAAAGATATTTATATTTTGAAAGACGAGCATAAAGATTTTTTCGCACAAGAGGCAGAAAAGGGTGATGCTTATGCTATTGGAGTTATGGAAAGGTCTGTAAAGGGTGATGAGTTTCTCAAAGAATAACCTCTTCCTTTAATTCGTCTGATGAGTCAGCAACTTCCACAACAGGTTTATTTGCTTTGGACTTTCGCTTTGGTTTTGGTTTTGGCACTTCGCCGATCGGTGGGGCGGTGCATTTTAGAACAAATGATTCAAATTCACTTCTCAATTTAGCGAGTTCATCTTTTACAAGTTGGAGTTCATTAACTTCTGGAACTTCTGGAACTTCTTGAACCGAGTCTAACACTGGTTCATCTACCTTTTCAAGATGAAATGAATTAAAATGGCGACGCAAATTATCCTTTCTTGTTGTGGTGTAAGGACACATATGACAATTATGTTGCTTTGGTTCTTTCTTTTGTGGGGAGACAGGACGCTCTTCGGATTTACTCATTTCACTCATTATACATATAAGAGATATTTCTCTTTAAGTCGTTATTTCTCATATATACTTATGAAAAGGTAGGGTAAGGGGTAAGCGGTAATAAAACGGATTTTTGGGATTTCAAAGGGCATTTACTTTTAGAGTGCCTATAAATAAAATAAATAAATATTTTTTTTTTTTCAAAGGGAAGAATTCCTACAACACAGTTTTAATGGTAAAAAAGATTATCTTACCGCTTACCGCTTACCTTTTCATAAGTATATATAAAAAGACTTAAAGGGTTTCTTATATCTATATCACAGCATAACCAATGCCTATTCCTGCAACTCCCTCGCAAAAGAAAGCAACTAAAAAATGGATTGAAAATAACAAGGAACAACATAACGAATATATGAGAACTTATATGAAAGAATATATGAAAACTCATTACACCGATGACGCAAAGAAAAAGAAGAGAGATTATTATTTGAAAATGAAAGCATCAAGGGGATTACAACCCATCTTACCCTTATCCTGAACCCTAAAATCCCAAATTTTATTTGCTCTAATTAATATAAATACAAATTAGAGCAAATATATATAAGAAAAGAACTTAAACATTAATCTCGTAAATATATATTATGACAACCCCCCAGTCAATCAACAAAATCACACTCAACGAGTCAATTGATTTCAAGGTTATTATTCGGTTTCTTTTAGCACCAAAAGAACTGGGTCTGTTAAGGGATAAAATATATACAAGAGGTGAGTTCATTCCTAACTTGAATGAAAGGCAACAGTTAGAAAAAATATTAAGCGGATTATTTATTAAAACACCCAATCATATTACATTTAGTCGTAAGCAATTGATATTTTTTTACAATCATCCTGAATTATTCAATAATAACCTCAAAGTAGAATATATTTTTGGTAGTAAGCGTAATTTTGGAAGGGTTTTTCCAAAGGGTGGTATCGGTCTTGCTTCCCTTCGTCGAGAAATTCGTCATACCTTATCACAAGGGAAAATGATTGATATTGATATGGCGAACGCCCACTTTTCCATTTTGAACTCACACTCTAAAAAACAATTTGGTTTTGTGAATTCTTACTGCGAAAACAAAGCGGACAATTGGAGAATGTTGCGAGAGCATTATAAGTCTGTTGGTAATATTGATTTGACTGATGAAATGTGTAAGAGTTATTTCACTACTGTTGTTTTCTATGGAGGAGACAGTAGATATTGGAGTGAAGAAAATAATGTGCCTTTGATGCCAGATTACCCTATGCTTGATGCTTTGCGAGAAGAAATGGAAAGAGTGTTTGTATATGTTAGAAATTTGTATCCTGATTTGTTTGATGAATTGTGTGCTGACTCAACTGTTAGAAACCCTAAATCATCATTAGTCAGTTTGTTTTGTCAAGATGAAGAAAGGAAGATTTTGGAAATCATCTACTTTTATTTGTTAAAGAAAAAGGTGATTGGAAAGAAATCATCAGTGGTGTTAATCTATGATGGATTACAAATACCGCTGGTTGCCGACGCCGAGTTGCTTTTGAAACAGTTGGAAATGGAAATTTTCAAAAAATCTGGATTTGGGATTAGACTTGTTGTAAAACCCTTTGATAAATGTATTGATAGGACTTTGTTGGATTTTGAAATTGTGGAAGAGGTCGAACAAGTGGAAGCAAAAGAAGTTTTCCAAAATTTGACACTTGAAAGACAGACTGAAATTGACGAGAGACTTGATGCTTGTGATGATGAATTAAATATTAGAGGACAACTTGAAAGACTTATTGAAAATACAAATGATTATGATATGAGTGTTTTTATCCATTCTTTATTTAAGAATAATTTTGCTTGTTCTGATACGGAAAAGAATGATTGTTGGTATGCTTTTGAGAATCATCTTTGGAGAGAAGATGGTGCTAAATCCTTATCCACTTTAATTTCTACTTTTATTGCCGATGTGTTTTTGAATGAAATTGACAAGTTGAATGTTGAGAGAGCGTCTTTGACTGCCGAAGAAGAAATCAAAATAAATGCTGTCAAATGTAAAGGGATTTATCAAATAGTTAATGATTGTAAAACTGTAAAGTCTAAATCTACTTGGATTGTGGAATGTAAAACTCGTTTTTATATTCCCAAATTCATCGAAAGACTTGATACAAATAAATACTTATTAGGTTGTAAAAATGGTGTGATTGATTTTAAATTGAAATGTTTGCGAGATGGGAAACCAGAGGATATGGTGAGTTTATCTACCAATCAAATATATACCCCTTGTGAAGAAAATAGTGAATATGAATTGTTAGATGAACTTGATACTTTTATGAATGAAATTATGCCGTTTGAAAATTTGCGAGATTATTTGTATCATCATTTAGCAAGTTGTCTTATTGGTTCAAATAAAAATCAATCGTTAAATTTCTATATTGGAAATGGAGCGAATGGTAAAAGTTTGATTGTTGCATTGATGGCGTTGGTTCTTGGTGGATATTTTTCGGTTGTGCCTGTTGGTTTGATTTGTGGAAAACGGCAGACTCTCGGTGCTGCTTCGAGCGAAGTCGCCCAGTTGCGAGGTATTCGATATGCTGTAATTCAAGAACCCAATAAAGATGAAGTCATTAATGAAGGCATTATGAAGGGTTTGGTTGGAGGAGACCCTATCCAAGCGAGACCCTTGTTTAAAAACTCATTCACTTTTGACCCCCAATTTGGTTTAGTTGTTGTTGCTAATTATTTATTGTCTCTTGACCCTGATGATGGAGGTTCTTGGCGTAGAATGAAATTGGTGGAATTTCCATCAAAGTTTTTAGACTCTTCCAAAATTAAAACACATACAATTTCAAATGAAAATGATGATGGAACTGAATCTACTTTGGTTGTTCCTGAAAATCCTTTGGAGTTTGTTATTGACAAGGATAAAAGGGAAAGGTTTGTATTTCTTGCCCCTATTTTATTATCTGTCTTGGTTAAAATTGCATTTAAAACGGACGGAAATGTTGCTGAATGTCAAATGGTTACAGATGCTACTAATGAGTATAGAGGCAGTTTGGATAAGGTAAATCAATATATTAGGGAGCGTCTTGTGTTTTGTGATGAGTCAGTTCTACTTCCTAAAAGGGAATTGCTGTGTGATTTTAATTCTTGGTATGAATTGAATTACAAAGTGAAACCGCTTCCCAAATTGTTATGGAACAAGTTGGAGAGTATGGATTGTGTTATTTCATCGTCAGGTGTGAATGGTGTAATGTTCCCAATCAAAAACATTTTTCAAGTCAAGGAAAAGACTGACAAGGAGATTTTTATTGGAGAATTTCACAAGTCTTTTATTTATACGAAAGACGAAAATGATAAAATTCCATCTGTATCCATTTGCGAGTGGGCGAAATTATCCAATTTGAAGATTTCTACAAGCAAGGGGATTAATCTACTTCTCAAAGAACATTTTGGACTGGATACTACAAACAAGAGTCAGTATAAACAAGTCAAGATTTCAGGAAAACCAATCCAACATTGGATAGGATTACGCCGCCGATCGGAGGAAGATGCTGTTGCCGAAGTCGTTGCCGAAATCCCAGTCCCAGTGCAAGTCCAATCAGCAGGAGGAGGCGGTTCTAGATTTACTGATGAACTCGAAGAATGTAGCGATGATGAATGTTAATCCGCAGGGCGGATATGAACCGAAAAACCGCTTTGGCGGTTTTGTTGGTTTTAATGTTTGAAACATAATTTCTTAAGTATAGGGGTAATAAGTAAGCGGTAATAAAACGGATTTTTGGGATTTCAAAGGGCATTTACTTTTAGAGTGTCTATAAATAATATAAATAAATAATTATTTTTTTTTCAAAGGGTAGAATTCCTATAACACAGTTTTAAGGGTAAAAAAGATTATCTTACCGCTTACCGCTTACCTTTACCTATATTTAAGAAACTAATAATAGAAACATTAACACTTTTCGTTAAAATAACTTAAACATTAACATCGTTAGTATATAATGGAAAAGAACCTTTTTTTACAATTTAAATCACACTTGAAACTAACCACTTTGAAGTCTTACGCAAATCTTTATGACCGATTACGCAAACACTTTGACGCTGACTTGGAAGACCAATCTTGCGAAGACTTGATACGAATCATTGAAGAAATTGATGACAAGACGACCACACAATTAAATCTATTGAATGTTGTGATTATCATCAAGCAACTTTTCAATAAAAAGTTGGAAAAGTTGATTGAAAAAAGAGAATTAATTACACAAAAACAAAATGAAACAAGGAAAATCACAAATAAATCATTAACCCATATTTTACCAACAATTAAAGAATTGAATGACTTTTTAGACATTCTTTTTCAACAGAAAAAATGGAAGGAATTTATTGTGAATTTTCTTATTATTAATTTTAATACCAGAAATGCCGATTTATTTATTGACATTGTAGAGACAATGCCCTTACCAGAAGAAAACACAAGCAATTATTTAGTATTGGAAAAAGATAGGGTCTTATACATTAGAAACATTTACAAGACATCTAAAACCTATTCAAAAAAAGAAGATTACATTACTGATGATAGATTTATTTATGCAGTAAAAGAATGTGGAATGGGTGCGTTAATTTGTAATAGATTTGGTGTAAAGATTGGATTAGATGTATTGGGTTCTTATGTGAAAAGATATACTTATAGACAATTGGGAGAAATCATCATTTTTAAATCTATTATGAAGGAAGCATCTCTTTCAAATATTTCAAATTTGTCATCAAACAGGGGGTCATCTGTTCCTACAATTTTACAATATTATTATACTGATGGACTTTCTTAAATATACGGTAAGCGGTAAGCGGTAATAAAATCTTTTTTTAGTCTAAAACTGTGTTATAGGAATTTTACCCTTTGTAAATAAAATAATTATTTATTTATTTTATTTATAGACACTCTAAAAGTAAATGCCCTTTGAAATCTCCAAAATCGGTTTTATTACCGCTTACTTATTACCCATATATTAACGAAAATCATCAGGATTTAACACTTCTGTAAAACCCTTGTAATACCGCTTATGAATGTCGCTCTCCTCCATATGGACTATCAAAGGCGAAAATTTGGTGTCGGTTGCAAAGGCATACATATTAAGTAATTGTTCTGGTTCTATCTTTGATGAACCACAATCTTTTAGAACCATTTTCATCTCTTTTGCCGAACCAGTTTTAAGCAGACACATATAATTACAATTTCGCCTGATTACAGTAGGGATTTCGTAATAATTTTGTGCCAAATAAGCAATACAATAACCGAACTTTCTGCAACGGATAAAATAATCGCATATCCTATTTTGGTTCTTTTCAAGTTGCATATCGTCAATGACAATTAATTTAAGTAATTCCTTGTCTTCTTTTTCCTTATTTAAAGGCGGTAAGTTTTCAAGTCCTTCTTTTACCTGAATCGCATCGCTTAAACTTGCTAAATATTTATACAAGGGTTCAGAAGCATCTTTACACAAAATAAGTATTGAAGAAAATGTCCCTGTTCCCTTGCTGAATAAGGATATTAAATTAGTAATCCAATTACTTTTACCTGAACCAGAATTCGCAGAACATACAAGGCGAAAAGGGACATCGAAATTGTGAAGTTTTTTATTTGGATTTGAATAAGGTTTATCGAGAAATTGTGTAGGCATATGTTCGTAAAAGTTTATCATTTTACCATCATCATTATCTATTTTTGGTTGTCGTTTAGGAGGCATTACTATAAGTTTATATTTTAAAATTATTGTCTTAACTTACTATATATGACGACCTATCAACCCCCTTCAGAGGATTTAAGCATTTTTAATTCATCTGTCTTTACAACAGCAAACGAAGAGGGACTAACTTTGAGCGAAGCACAGTCCTTATTTCTAGGTAGAACAGGAAACCCAACAAGCACAGCAACATCTACATCTTTTACAGGTGGAGATTTAACTATTCAAGGAGCGACATTTGGTTTAGGTGGTGGAGCAGTTTTTAACAATATTGCTATTGGATTGAGAGTATTGAGTAATAATACAACTGGAGAAAAAAATGTCGCTGTTAGTAGTTATGAGGGTCTCATATTAAATACATCTGGGAACAGTAATATTGCTATTGGAAATAGATGCTTAGAAAAAAATACTACCGCAAGTTGGAATGTCGCTGTTGGAGATAGTTGTTTGGCGTCTAATACAACTGGCGATAAAAATGTCGCTGTTGGTGGTTTTAACACACTCTCATCAACTACAACTGGGTTTAATAATGTGGCGGTTGGATATAAAGCACTTACGGCAAATACAACAGGTTCTCGTAATGTCGCTATTGGTTTTGAAGCATTTCAAACAGGAACTATTTACAACAATTCAATTGCTTTGGGTGCTTCATCTGTCGTAGCAGGAAATCAAGCAGTCGCAATTGGTTATTTAGCATCGGCGAGTGATAATCAAATCGTTTTGGGAACGGCAAACGAAACGGTGCTATGTAAAGGAACGACCGCAAACGGTTCTCTCACAGCATCAAGAGATATTTATGTGAATAGTATAAGAGCAGGAGTGGGAAATTTTCAATCAACGACTAACACTTGCTTTGGAAATGGAGCGTTGGCGGCAACATCAACAGGAATAAATAACACCGCTTTTGGTAAAAGTGCTTTATCATTATTAACAACTGGAAGTGGAAATACTTATTTTGGTGTTAATGCTGCTACTGCAGGTTTTGATTTTATTACAGGGTCAAATAATACTGTTGTTGGTTTCGGAAATAAAAATTTAGGCGGAACCAGCATCAGTAATAATGTTTATATAGGAACTGCTTTAGAGGGAAGCGGTTCGTCTATATTAATTGGAAATACTATTACCGCCGCCGCAAGCACAATTATCATAGGTAATTCCTCTTCAACAAACGGCGGTTCTTCAATAATCATAGGAAATGGTATTGCGATTTCACAATCAAAATCAATTTCAATTGGAGATTCTTCAGATGCGTCAGGATTAAGATCGATTTGTCTTGGGGCGGACACAACCGCAAGTGGAACAGACTCAACCGCAATCGGTTATGGAGCAACGGCATCGACGGCGAATTCTATTGTTTTGGGAACGGCAACAGAAACGGTTTATTGTGTGGGAACAACCACAAACGGTTCTCTTATTGCTTCGGCAGATATTTTTGTAAATGGATTAGTTAGGGCAGGAGTGGGGAAATTTAAATCTGGAACAGATGCGGATGTAAATACGGCGTTTGGAAGAAACGCCCTCAACGCAACAACATCAGCGACAAATTGTTCCGCTTTTGGAAATGGAGCGATGGCACTCGCCACAACAGCCCCAAATTGTTCCGCTTTTGGAAGTGGAGCATTAGCGGCAATTACAACCTCAGAATTTAATTCAGCATTCGGAAAAAGTGCGTTAGGTGCACTTACATCAGGACTTAGAAACACAGCGGTAGGAGCAAACGCCTTTTCACAACTTACTACTGGAAGTAGGAACACAGCGGTAGGTCAAGGTACAGGTCAAGGTCTCACTACTGCTGCGAGTGATAATACATTTTTAGGTTATTTAGCAGGTGGGAGCGTCACAACAGGTAGTAATAATACTTTTGTTGGTTCAACTGTTTCATCAGGTTCGTCGGTTAGTAGTTCAACATCGTTAGGAGCATTTTCAGGTGTTAGCACATTTTCAAATTCAACAGCGATAGGAGGTGGAACTTCAGCT
>Ga0181365_1000219_pt1 | contig 12402 bp, 7 predicted proteins | sample Fa13NDMM110DN_FD_130097 | JGI IMG/M metagenome (GOLD analysis project Ga0181365, IMG submission 130097) | Freshwater viral communities from Lake Michigan, USA - Fa13.ND.MM110.D.N | ecosystem: Environmental > Aquatic > Freshwater > Lake | place: USA: Michigan | collected 2013-09-24
TACTACGGACGCGGGCGGATCGATGATGATTATTTCTACTGCACGTGGAGCATATAATCGTTTCGCTAAAACGTATCGTCTATCTAAGTTGAACGAATCACAGTTTGTGGCGTTCTTTAAACCTTGGAGTGTTTCACCGTTTATGCGTTGCGACAAAAATTGTGACTGGTGTTCAGGTACAGAAACGGAAAGCCCACCGTGCCGTACACGGTACGACGGTAAAAGGAGAGAGTTCGCGGATCAACCGTGGCGGTTCTTTCAAGAGTATCCTTCTAACGACGAGGAGGCTTTCCGTGAGTCTGGACGTCCACGTTTCGTAGGTTTGCCTACTGAGGATACTTTAGAAAATTTTTCGTTCCGGGGTGATTTGGCGTGGCGTGATGATAAAACTATTGTGTTTGAACCTGATCCTAATGGTCCGCTGCATTTAACAACTGTGGAACCTGACCCTAATGGTTTCTATGTTGTGGGCGCTGACCCTTCGCAGGGTGTTGGTAGGGACTATGCTACGGCTCATGTGGTTACTTTGGATGAGTTTGGTTATCCGGAAATTTTAGGTTTTTACCGTTCGAACACTGTTCAGCCTCCAGAGTTTGCGGCGTCTTTGGATAGGCTGGGACGGTTCTTTGCGGGTAAACACTGGGCTGCTCTTATGGCTGTGGAAGATCAAGGTGGTCAGGGTGCTCTTGCTGTTAACGAGTTGCATCGACATTTAGATTACCCTAATCCGTATGTGCATCAGCAGACCGGAGTTAAACGTTCTAGGGCGGCCCGCATGTTTGCGTTCCCTATGACGGTAGATAGACGTAGAGCGGTTATAGATAGGCTGGCAAAGTATTTGACGGTAACTGACGGTGAGATACTTTTATCGGGTCTATATCCGGAGTTGCGGGTTGAGTTGGGTCAGTTTGTTGCTCAGGAAACTGCAAGTGGTACGGTGCGGTATGCGGCGGATGTTGGCTGTCATGACGACCTTGTTATGAGTTTAGCAATATCTATATGGGTTCTTATAGAAGAATTTGAGGAAAGTTCCCCAGTGACGGCTAGTAAGGAGAAGGTTATATGGGGCGGACAGTCTACGTTAAACTTATCAAAGTATTATGAAGAAAGAGATAAAGCCATCGCAGAGTTTGAAGAAAATAAACATCAGGTTGTGCAGGCTATAACAATGAATAGTGAGCAGTTACAAATCCCAAGAGGTTACAGTGGCAGAATATAAATCAAAGTACACATTAGCAGACAAACAAGCGGCGTTAAGCGACGCTATCCGGCGTATGGAGCCAGTACATCAGCATTGGCGGGTCTTGGAGTCTCTGTATCGTACTGGTGCCCAGCGTGAGATAACTCAACTTGACATTTCTCGTATCTTACCGTTTCCTGTTCCCGGTGCGTTTCTTCGCACGGTCAACATGTTGTTGCCTCACTTGACTCTTGTTATCAACTCTGTTGCTGCACGTGACCCTAAGTTTATAATTACGCCGGTAGGCGGAGATCCGCTGGTAGTGGAAACTAACAGTGTTACCGCGAAAGCAGTTTTAGATTATTTTTGGAAACGTTCTGACGCTACATCTGTGTTACGTGACATGACTCAAGATATGGTCATTTGTGGTAACGCGTTCTCTAAGGTAGGTTGGGCGTACTCTGAATCTACGCGTGATCGCACCTCGGAAGAAGTTGCTGTGCAAACAGATGAGGCTATGGCTGCCGCGCAAGAAATGGGATATATGGAATCTGGTGCTATGGATCAGGAACTTGTTGATCAGATAGTTGAGGCGGTATCTTTAACAGAACATATTGTGGAAACGGACGAACCTTACGTAGAGTATGTTGCACCGTACGACATGTTTCTTCCGGCTGACGCGCGACGTATGAATACGGCACGCTGGGTATGTCAACGTATTCGTGTACCTAAAGACGAAGTTGAAAGTAACGACATGTTTAACAAAAAGGCAGTAGAAAATTTGAGAGCCGATACATCGTATATGGATCCTGCTACTATAGATATGCTTAACATGGAAGCACAGAATCTACCTAGCACGTTTGCTTACGTGACTGTGTTTGAGTTTTATGATATGCGTGACCGTACACTATGTATCTTTCAAAAAGATGCTGAGGTTGCACTGTACGAAGGTCCGATACCGTACGCTCACCGATATCCGCCGTTTGTTCATATGCGTAACTTCTCTGATGGTGGTTCTACATTTTGGGGTTTCGGAGATGTAGAGAACGTTGCTGGTATTCAGTTGATGATCAACGAGATTATGAACGCGGAAATTCAAGACCTTAAGCGTGTAGGTAACAAATATTTCATTAACCGTAAGGTTCTTACACCTGAGGTTATACGGGCATTGCAAGAGGCTAAACCCGATCAGGTGATTCCTATTGATCTTCCAAATAACGTAACTATCGGTGAGGTGCTGCAACCTGTGCAACGTCTCGCTACTCCTCAAGATAACTACTACATGGAAGATAAACTGCAGGGATATGTTCAACAGATTTTAGGTATATCGGATCTTCAGGCCGGATCTATCCGTTCCGCTTCCAGAGTTCCCGCTACCGCGGTGGCGTCTCTTGATGGTGCGCAAACTACACGCTCTATGGAAAAAATGGTTAACGTAGAAAAAGCATCACGAGAAATCGGAACTCGTGTACTTGCTCTATGTCAACAGTTCCTTGATGAGGGTAAAGCGATCCGCATTGCCGGTCCTAATGCCCCTACGTGGCTGCAGGTATCTGCTGAGGATATTGACGGAGAGTTCTCTGTTGAAGCGGAAGGCGGTTCAACGCAGGCTATAAACCCTGCTGCTCGCGCTGGGCAGGGTCTTGACATTTTAAATAACATTGTTCCAGCGTTAACAAATCTTGGTTACGATCCGTCGAATGCTGTACGTACCGCGATCACATATATGGGTCTTAACCCAGATCATCTTCTTGTTCGTCCGGAACCTCAACCTGAACAGCAGCAACCGGAACAACAGGCACAGCAGCCTGAGCAGGCTCCTGAGGGCTATCATCAGATGCCGGACGGTTCTATGATGGCTGACGCGGAGATGGGCGGGATGCAAGATCCGATGGCTGGTATGATGCCGCAAGAGGGTATGATGGGTGGTGAAGGTTTACCACCTGAGATTGCGGAACTTGCGGCTGGTATTCCACCAGAAGAACTTGATGCTATGCTTCAGTCTGTACTTGGTGGTCAGGGAAACAATCAGGGTGGTGGCGGGTTACCGCCTGAGGTTGAGCAACTGGCTTCAGGTATTCCACCAGAAGAACTTGACGCTATGCTTGAGTCTGTTATGAACGGGGAGGTTCAATAATGTTTAAAATATTTAACAAAGATAAAAACCCTAAGAAAGAAGCGTTGGAAAAGATGATGTCTAGTTCTGACAAAAAATTTGTTAAGATGACAGCGCATGACTCTAAGGTTAAGTATAGTACAGATCAGGACAAAAAGGAAAAAGAAGAGGAAGAGGAAGAGTACTGTGCCGAGTATGAATGTCCGAAGTGTGGTACTGCGGTTATGGCTACGGTGGAACTTGATACTGTTGAGTGTCCTTGTTGCGGTGCGGAGATGGATAAGTCCGAAGACTCCGAAGAGGAAGAAGAAGACGGTGAAGAGGAAGAAGACGTTGAGGAAGATACTAAAAAATAAAAATGTTTAAAGTGGGGAGTTTTATATCCCCACTCGCGGCATATAGTAGGATATAAAACTATATCTACGAACAATCCGCTCACTGGACCCCGAACCCGGGACAACTTGTAGTGTGGCACTCGATGGGAGAAAATAATGTCAGAGCAAAGTCTTAGTGAAATTATCAAAGAAACTTTAGATTTGAACCCGGAAACGGATAATCAGATGGGAAGTGTTGATCAAGAACTTGAGGACTCGGAAACGGCAGTCGACGAACTTGTTAACGGTGTTAGCGATGAAGACGATGAGTTATATGAGAACGATGAGGAGTCTAACGATTCCGCATTATCTGACGACGATCTGGAGAAAATTCAGGTTAAGATAGACGGACAGATTATCGACGTAACAGTTGATGAGTTGAAGTCTGGTTATCAACGCCAAGCGGATTATACCCGTAAGGCTCAAGCACTTGCTACAGAAAGACAAGAGTTGGAACAGACGATAGAACAGTTTGGTGATACACTAAGTTCGTTACAAAGTTTGGACAGCGCTTGGGACAATGACCCAGTAAAGGTCCTTGCCCATTTTACGGCAAACACGCAAAACCCTACGCAAGCAGTTGCTCTTCTTATAAAAGAGTTGGCTTCTGCTAACTTGTTAGATGGTGAGTTTATGGACATTTTTGGTATCACGCCTGATGTTCGCTCGGCATGGGGTAAAGAGTCTGAGGTTAACAGTTTGCGGCAGCGTGCAGCATCCACGGATAAAGAAACAAATAACAAACTTCAAGCAGCAGAGTACGAGCAACAAGTCCGACAGGCCATTGATCAGTACGAGCAGCAGATTGACGAAATCCTTAGTGAAGAAAATTTTGACTTAACCGTGAAGCAAAGAAATGCGTTCCGTTCACGACTTACTACTTACGCTCATGACAATGAGATAACTAACTTAAAGACAGCACACAAGGCCCTTAAGTATGAAGACTCTCAGAAGAAGAAAACGCAAGCAGCAAGAAGTATTGAACGAGCAAAACAAAAGAAAACCGCCTCGGTTGTTGGGCGGAATTCTAGCGGATCTAAAGGTTCCGCACCAGTAGACGACAACACCGATCTTAATGCGGTTATCAGGGCCGCGTTGCGGGAAGTTTCTTCCTAGTAACGTAACTGAATGCCACGATAAGATCACCCTATCAGAATACCACAAAACACGAACTTAGGAGGTTCATATCATGGCATTAGGTGACAATAATTTCAATCAGGTCTTTACGACCACTTTACAAAAATACGAGAAGCAACTCGTGGACAACGTGCTTTTATCGCACCCTGTTCTCGAAGTGTTTAAGCCTATCGCAAAGTCTTACACAGGTCGCGGCCTTGTTGTTCCAATTCGGGCAGCAAATCTTAGCGCAACTGTGTACGATAACAGCGGTTCCGGCACATACGCTACTACAGTATCTGACGATGTTATGGGTTCAGCCGTTTACGAATGGTCGGACACAATTATAACACCGTTCCGTGTTAAGCATAACGAAATAATCCAAAACTCAGGTCCTGAACAGATCGTGAACTTGGTTGAAGAGTACGTAAAAGGCGCAACCGCCGATCACGCAACCTTCATCGTAAACGCTCTACATCAAAACACTTCAGCCTACGCAACAGGTCAACTGTTGCCACTGGACATGGTGTTTGGTAACGCTTCGTCTGACGCATACTTCGACGGCGCTAACGCGAACTGGTCTCCAGTTGCCGGGATTAACCCGAACTCTGCTGGAAAAGATTACTGGCAGTCAACTCGTTTGGAGACTTACACAAACGGTGGTAGTGCCACTGACATTGTTTCTGCGTTCCGCGCAGTTGTCAATGACATCTACCGTAACTCACGCAAAAAGCCAGACGTTGTTATTGCTGGTTTTGATGTGTACGAAGAACTTGAGGCTTACCTTGTAGAAAAGGGTCAGTATCAACTTCTAGCCGGCGGTACTGCTCAGACACGATTCCAGACCATTAAGTTTGGTAACTTGGAAGTTCGTCTGGATCCAGACCTTGCCGATAACCGTGCTTGGTTCTTAAACAAGGACAGTCTGCGCTTTGCTTACTGTGCTGGAGAGTTTATGAAGGCATACCCTGCGCAACCTCTTGAGGGTACGCTGGACACTGTAACACCAATCGCTTCGCGCTTGTTGTTCGGTACTACAGAGCGCCGTGCAAACGGTCTTCTGATCCGCGAAACCGTTTAACGGTTACGTTTAAAGCCTCGCAAGAGGTACATGAGACAGGCCCCTCGTTTCGGCGGGGGGCTTTTCTCTGTGTTTGTTTCCCCACTAACGGCTTGTAGGAGAGGTTTAAATGACACGTTCAGACATTCGTAGCATAGTTCGTACTTTAACAGGGGTAGTATCCGTGGATTTGTTAACGGATTCGCTTTGTAACACGCTCATAAATGAGAGCCTGTACGAGATATATAGACGACAAGGATCCGGTTGGCCCTTTGAGCAGACCGCTTTAAGTAGCGATGGAACTAGCCCAGCGTTTGATAGTCAGTTTCATATGGCGATAGCGTATCGTACGTCTGCTAAGGTTTTAAACTTTATAGCAGATACAACTAAACGCGGTGAAACGTTTACCGCCGAGTATGTCGGTCTGGTAACAAACATGGAAAAGTTTTATCTTCCTAAGTTTGCTAACCCAAGTTTTACAAACTCAACAGAAAATAATCTTAACGCTGCGTATAACGGTATGTATGACACTGCAAGTTTTATGGAAGACTTTCAAAGATCCACCCGTGACCTAACTGGAATATATGACAACGAACTTTTATCTGATGGTATGCTTGAAGAAATTGTTAACGTTGCGCATACAGAGTTTGTTAACTTACGTGATTGGAAAAACTATAAAGTATTTCAACTTCGCAGCCTATCTACTGAGGGCACATGGTCTAGTTCCGGAGAGTTAGATAACGCCGGAGGCAACTATGGTCTTCCTCCATCTCATCGACTTCTTGTTAACAACGAGAATTATTTTGGTGCTATAGATACTGACATATTTGACGTACCACAAGGTCATTCACCGGCAGCACATAAACACAGTAAAATAACAGAAGTTTATCTTACAACTAACGGTTTAGGCGGGCCTGTGCAACGGATGGTATACACGGATTCGTTGTATGAGATTGATAGAACAACAGAAAAAATACATTATACCTTGCATAGAGAAGGTACTGAAATGTGGTTACTTTTTGCTCCCGAGCAGACAACCGCTAACACGTACGTTAACATAGTATACAACTCTGCGTTTGCACGTATAGGAACTTTTCATACATATAACTCTGAGTACGAAATACTGTCAACTAAAAAAACTGGTTTTGCTGTTCCTCCACAGTTTCAAATGCTGTTAGTGTACAGAGCGGCACAGTTTGTTTTAATGCAGTTTTCTCCGGAAGATGTGCGCATACCTTACTACGAGAACATGTATAACAGAATGTTAGATGCGTTTATAAGTTATGATCAAACAGCACATGACACACGATCGTTTTCGATAGGAGAAAGAGGAAAAGACGAACCAAGATTTATACCTAGATTCAGAGCGTCGTAAGTAACTATGCAACAAATTATTCTTGACAATTTTTCTGGCGGTCAAAACGAAGTATTGACTCCTCGTGAGTTTAGCAACGGTCAATGGCATCAACTTATAGGGATGGTAGGCAACGAAGACGGACGCGTAGAAACACAGCCGGCTGTTCAACGTATTGGTTCTTTTCCTAGCAGCGATCATTTTTATAAAGTCCATGCAATAAATACCTCTATTGGTACATACCTTATAGCCATTACAAGACTAGGTCGTATATACTGGTGCAAGGCGCCCTTCAAGAATGCTGTGTACACTACCGCAAACGCTGTAAGTTGGACACGGTTAACAACTGCAGAAAACTACAACTGGTCTTCCACATCAGCCGGAACCGTTAAAGAAACTATTGTTGATAATCCGTATTTACATTTTCTTTCTGACATACCTGTTAAAGCGCACCTATATGTACAAAACCCTACACTTACAACAAACGAAACAGCCCGTCAACTTGAGTACGATACCGACACGGCAAACGGTTTAAACACCGGGCAGTTTCCCGGAGTTTTACTTAGTTACCGTATAGACGGCGGCCTTGCTGTCTCTTCACCGTCTCAGGTGCTTATGGTGTATGTAAACACTAAAGAGACTAACACTGCTTTACAAGTTAAAGCCTTAGTGTTTCCAAACATGAGACGGGTACCTACGTTTAACACGGAAGAGGAAGACGCAGGAAAAAATGAGCCGGCTGTTAGAAAACATTTTATCAATGGTTTGTTTCTGTATGGAAAATCTTTTGAATCAGGAACACAAGCAGAAGACGTTGCGTCTAAGTGGCCGTTTGGTCTTCCTTCTGATGCCCCGTCCGTACGTATGCATCCGTACGGATACAATAACGTAGATGGAGCAAACCTTTCGGGAACAGGAATTATTCCACGTTCAGGAGTAGCATGTTCTATTGGTGGAAAATTGTTACTTGGGGATATTGAATGGCGTTCAAAGAATGACAGTCTTCCAAAGATTCCAAATACTGCGGTAACTATAGCATCGCTAACTACGACAGCGCAGGCTGTTGTGTGGCCTACAGATGCAAAAGGTTTACAAGACAAGGGACGTGTTGTATACAACAACGGTGACGGTACCGCGTACCTATCTAAAGATCCTCTTACTGACGCAAAAATACTTTTAGAAAAAAGCGTAGGTGTAGCAAGGGCAAGTAAATCCGGAAGTACAATTACTATTAATTTAAAAAAAGTACCAGATCCTCCGGCAGGCTGGGATACAGTAAAAATTACGGGAGTAGGACCAAACTTTAACGGTGTGTTTAACGTCAGCACAGACGCTACGGCGTTAGTTGGTACTGAACTTACATATACTTTTAACAGATCCGGTTCACCAACAAACATTACAAATGGAAAAAAACAAGGTAAAGTTACTTTTTTTAATGCTACGTCCGATGGCGCTTTCAGCATAGAGATTCCTGCAGGGGATTATGCCGCTCTGCCTAACGATGATGCTTGGAACGAATTTTATGCAGTATCAGATAGCACCGCGACTATAGCGGCTTTACGTGATAGATTAGTTGCACGTAGTTTTTTAAACGACTCTAACACTGGCCGATTTGGTAATGGAATATATTTTAGTATTGAAGACATGGATCAGTTTAACCCTACGGCCGAAATAGAAGTATCTCGAGGTGGGGCAAACATTGCAGGAATGCATGTAGTTGACTCTACTGCTATTGTGGTTACTGAGGCTGGCGGTGAGACAGACGGAGTTTATCGTATACGTGGAAGTTTTGATTTAGAACAAAGCGGTGATCCCACGGCATTAAAGGTTGAACTTGTAAAAGGCGGTATAGGGGTATATCCGTATGGTAACTATAAAAATAGAAACCGTCGCAGTTGTCTATGGCCGGACGTAGGGGTTGTAGTTTTTGTGGATCGTCTAGGTGGTATATGGACTACCGATGGAAACATGTGTGACCGCATTGACCGTATCGGCCCGACATTACCAATACATGTAGTTCAGGGTATGCTTGCTGATGTATGTGCTGTTGGTAAACATTTATTTGTAAGACGAAACGGCGGTCCTTCTCCTTTTGGAAGTTTAAGTTTATATTGTTTTACGGTAACACAGTCAGATGGAAGTAACGCTCAAGGTATGTGGACACAAATTTCGTTAAGTACATATCCGCGTGTTGTGGCTACTGGTTCTGTACCTGCCGGCGCTATAAATCACATGCAGTTAAGTACTGGTCTTAGTTTGATTTCTGATTTCCACATGTTTCCACATCATATGGCTGCAGGTCAGGACGACTTGTATTTTGTGGGTGTACTTGATGCTGGAGGTCAGTCGCACACTGATACAATATTTATACCTGAAACTACTACAAACGCAAATATCTCAGGTGGTAACATATATCGTCTAGCATTACATGGACCGGACGCGGAACGAGGACGGTTAGATAACGTTCCGGTTATACAGATCATGCAGACACCTACACTTGCATCAGATGACGAATACTCTGCGTTCAACTGGCATACTGTAGCAACTTCGTTTATTTCACGCGGAGAAACAAACTTGTTAGGTTTCTTCTGCGCCCCGTTCTCGGCGTATCCTCATAACACAGGATCTTTCGGTGAAGGTGGGATGGGTGCCACGTTTAGTTCCGGTGTTACCCCGTCCGCTAATCACTACTACGGGCCATACAAAAAAATTGTTAGAGAGTTTAAACAACCCGCACTGATGGGTAACGCAAAAATGTTTTCATACAGATTATACTTTCAAGGAGATGTTGTGCTGCAGTCAGTTTCTGTAACAACAACTGGGGACCTTCCAACCAACGGACGGTCATTGTAATGCGGATAGGAAAAAATGGAAACTATAAAGGCATAGGTATGGGTCCTGCTTTACCAGACGTTGTGCTAGACATACCTAGCATTTCCCGTCAGACAGACTATTCACGATACTTAGCGATACTAGCATTAAGTCAACAACAAGAAATAAAGTTACGTATAACAGCCGTTGAGCCTACGCCGCCGGTACCGCCCGCTGTAACAAGTGTTACGTACTCTGCTTTTCCTGTGTTAGAAAATTTTGATACCGTATTTTCTGTAAGTCCTCTTGTAGAGTTGCAAACAGCCGAAGGTCTAGCAACTTACGAATATAACGCACGCATAAAACTTAACATAAATTTTTATCCATATATGAATCAACTGTTTTATGGAACTGTTAACGTTGCCGCTGGCACACACACATCGATAGGTTCAGGAATATCTAACACTGATGCTGCTGAAACTGCTGCAACAGAATCAGGAGCCGCAGCGCGAGTTATTCGTTCTTTAAACTACGGTGGTTTTACAGACTGGTTTATACCATCACATGATGAACTTATAGAAATTTACGCGACACTTTCCGATATACCTAACATAACCGCTGACATTGCTGCGGAGCGTCTAGTGGTTGCTGTATCATCATCCGAGGCACCTTCCCCTGATGCTGCCACAAAAATACGTACCGTTGACATGGCAACCGGGTTAACTACCGGAACTGTACTAAAGTTTGATCGTGCCGCAATACAAGCAGGTGCGTCGCAAGGAGCGCATATACCGGTCCGCGTGTACGGTACCGATACTACCGTAACTGTCGGAGATCCGGGTGAAGGCGGTGGGGTAATCTTTGTTGCTGATTTTTGTATGCAAACAGGATTCTCTGGTGCTCAGGGTGCTGCTGTAGGAACTGGGGATACTATAGGGGATGGTGTAACAAATCAGGCGTTGTGGATAGTGGAAGTAACTGACGTAAATGCTCATTGTACTGTAACAAAAAACTTGACGTTAAATTCTATGTCTGATTGGTTTATACCATCGCATGATGAACTTATAGAAATCTACAATAACTTAGCAGACTTTCCAAATTTAGATGCGGCTGTTACTGCTACAGAACTAGATATAGTATGTTCGTCATCTGAGGCTGATGCACCGGGTGATGTTACTGATGTTAAAACTGTAGAGTTTTCTACTGGTACAGATACAAACACTGTGCCTAAACTTACTTTAACTGACAGAGATACAGGATCTTTACAGGGTGCTGTTATTCCTGTGCGCGCTATCGATGATTCGGTAGGCGCTTTTAATGTTGGAGATGTTGGGCCGGGAGGTGGTATTGTGTTTTACGATGCTGGTTCGCAACAAACATGGGGACGTTACCTTGAGGCTATTGACGGCTGGTACCGGGCTTACGAAGTTATAGATGAAGAGCACGGGGCATGGTACTATGATCGTGCGGAGTATTTAACTACTGATATAGATGAACAGTTTTTTCCTGCTACCGAATATTCAATTCCTCCTTATCTTAACACTAGCGTATATGAGGTTTACGCCTCGGGAGGTATATGCCACTATCCTAACATTGGTGTTGCTCAGGATTTGTTTTATGTTCAGGAGGCTGTTGTGCCTTTAAATGCCTCATACACAAACAATGCCCTATCTGGGGAAGATAAACTTGTTGTTGTTTCTACGTTAGGGGCGCCGTAATCCCCATGCGAGACTATAAGTAGGTACCTATGGCATCAGCAGATCAACTAGAACGTCAACTAGCGGCAAAGAAACCTGTCCCTGCACCTGTAGCAAAACCTGTAGCAAAACCTGCTGCACCAGTTGTTGTAAAGCCTGTTGTAGCGCCGGCAGTAGCAACGAGTCCACAGGTAGCCGCCCTTGCTCGAATGGGATCCGCTGACCGTATAGAAAACAAAGTAACAGCCGCTCAGAATAACATCTCTGAAAGCGCCGCAAGTAAATTAAATGCTTCCAGAGTTGCAGCATCGTTAGCAGCGCAGGGAAGCATAAACAGCGCTGGCGCACTTATGAAAGGTAGCGCAGATCGCAGGGAAACGGCTAACGTATCCGCAATATATGGTGTAACACAAAGTCAAGCACAAAAAATTAGCAACACTCAAGTTGACGTTTTACGCGCGGCCCAAAACCTTAAACCTGTTTACAAGCCATCAGAAAAAGTATCATCTATCCCTAACCCTTTAGTAAAATCTAGCGGCATAGGATCAATAATGGGTGGGTGGGGTTCCGCTGGACCGGTGTCTTCTAAGACCGGATTGCCGATTATGCCGAACTTAACAAACAAAGACCTTACTCAAGACTTAACTGTAACTGGCGATGGCGGAGGTGGCGGTGGTGGAGGCGGTGGCGGTGA
>Ga0181365_1000226_pt1 | contig 12272 bp, 23 predicted proteins | sample Fa13NDMM110DN_FD_130097 | JGI IMG/M metagenome (GOLD analysis project Ga0181365, IMG submission 130097) | Freshwater viral communities from Lake Michigan, USA - Fa13.ND.MM110.D.N | ecosystem: Environmental > Aquatic > Freshwater > Lake | place: USA: Michigan | collected 2013-09-24
ACCAGTACCACAAAGAAGAGTATAAAAGGACTCAGCAAAAGAACGAATAGAATCAATATGACGGACAGCACAATTAAAGATCCTTCCATTATGCGCTTCAACAGCTTTACCGCCGAATTGCATGCTCCGCATTGAAGGTGTAACCTTCCTTTCTCTAACCAAGTCGAAAGCTTTTGAGATTTCATTTTTATCTTCTTTTGATAGACTCTTAAACCTCTTCAAGTGCATGGTCTCAACTCTTGTAACCGTCTCGTCCCATGTCTCTCTACGCTTCTTTTTTTCATCGTATTTTGCGTATTTCGTCACGAACGTAAAGTTCGCCATCTCATCTAGAAAGTTAATAGCATTGCTCATATAGGAATAATAAATTACACTGAGTGAAAACTAATTTGGAAAACCAAAAATTAAAGAATTACCCTGTTCGTGTGCTTTGCGCCACGACGTTTCTTAGAGTATTCTTTTAGAGACTTCTCTTTAACGGGGTCTACTCCTTGTTCTTTCTCTCTCTTCTCAGAAAGCTCTTTAGAAGTATCCCACATTTCACCAAGATTATAATTCTTTCTCTTCGTCTTTTCGACAAAGTCTCGCTCAGAACTTGCGTTTATTCGTGTGTCTACACTTACATTTGGAGGGAGGAAAATTCTTTGCCATTTTTCTCCATCTTCATGATATACTTTCTCTGCATCCAACGCAAGGAAAACTTCTTTATATTCTTTTGTTTTAGGATTTTGAAAAATGTAGACTGGCATATTAAAAAAGAGAAAGAATCTGTTCTGTAGCCTTTCTGACGGTGAACTGGTCTTGGAGCTTCAAGCCTTCTTGATTTATTTTACTCTGCTTCACCCTAGCGATGGCTTTTTCGCAACCTTCGATAAAAGCGTCTTCAGACCATTCAAAAATATTTCCTTGATTAAATTCTTGACCTTGATGGAAGAACATGTTGTCATAAGCAGGAGTTTTCCCGCAGGGGTCCAATAAAACAGAGTTTTTATCATTTGCCCAAGCAGTGTAAGCATGGGCGTTAACAATGACAGAATGTTTACCTATTGCAACAGATTGAAACTCTGGCAAAGCCCAACCTTCGCCGCCAGAAGCCCCAAGGATAATGTCTGCTGAATTTAAAAATTCATTATAAAGATTAGTCTGAGCCATGTGACCGAAGAAACTAACATTGAAAAACTTTTTGCCTTCGACCGCCATGTTAATTAACTTGGTATTATCTTCTTGAGAAATGAAACTGTTATAAAGAGCGCACTGTAAAGAGTATTTACTATTGTTTGCGTATTTGTTGACCCATGCACGGATAGCTTTTACATGGTGCTTGCGTTTCTCAAATTTACCACATAGATTAAACGTAATCCTTCCATCATTAAAATACGTCTTGTTCGTGGCTTTAAAATTATTTGAATCAAAGAACAGGGGCAAATAAGAAGTATTATCTACCCCATGTTCGTTGAATACTTTAACAGAATAAGGAGAGGAGACCAATACCTTGTCATTATTTTTTAAGATATTAATTTCAGCCTGAGTGAGGGCGTCAAGTTCATGAAACGTAAGGAGAAATTGCCTATCACTATAAGACTCAAGTGAACCATTAATATGCCATAGTTTAAAAACTGGGTCTTTTCTTGAATGATATCGAAGACCTTTCTTCAAACAAGAGTTAATCCAATTCTTAAAATCTTCTGTCATCTCTTCCTGCCCAAAATCAGGAGCGCCAATCATGAATAATGATGGCTCCAACTTCAAAGAATAAAAATCTTTGAGAAGTTGAATTGAAACCTGACCAAAGCTGGTCGAATTTACTGGAAGATGTAAGGCAAATTTCATGTTAAATCAAGCCGTCATCATCTGCGCTGACCTGATTAACTGGGGCTTTAGCGGATACCTTGGGAAAAGGGCGAGGAGCAATATTTGCTGATGGATCAGAAGAGGGAGAGCCTTGAGTCCCAGTAAGAGTCTCATATTGAACCTTCTCCATAAAAATCTGAAAGTCAGGAGAACCATCGTTCTTCTTCTTGTTATTTGGAAAGACAATAATCTTGACTTCGTCAAAGTTGTCCTTGATGTCTTTAAGTCGGAATTTTCCGGTTAGATACTCAGAACCACTAGAGCCCTTGCGGCTCCAAAGTGCGCCAAGTTCGCGTCGAATTGCATTACTTTCAGTATTGCTAGTATTAGGAGTAGGAGTAGGAGTAGACATAATTTATGCAATAAATACTAGCCCCTTGCAACCAAAAAGTAAAAACGATTTATACAAAATCTTGCATCTCTTTGCTCTCAATTTTAGTCTTCAAAAAATCAAGAGCTTTTTTGTGTAAAGTGATGGCTGTCTGATATGTTACTCCCAGTTCTTTTGATATATTTTTCCATTTGCGAGAGGACTTGTCTCCATAGTATCTCAACATGATTATCTTCTCAAGTCTTTTGTCTTTCATTTGAGAAAGAAGATTAAAAACAAAGTCTTTCTTTTCTTCAAAATCGTTTGTTTCTTGAGAAAGGCTAGCTACTATATTTTTTTGATTTTCATCATCAAGAGAAATAGTCCACTTATGTTTAGTAATGTTTGTTAAGCATTTGTATTTTACATGGTTAGCTAGCCAAGTTGAAAATTTACTATTTTGGGTCTCGTCAAAGCTAAGAGTACATTTGTAAATAATGTAATCTTTTTCATTGGCAAGATCTTCTGCGCTTATTCCTCTTTCTTGAAGAATCTTATTGTATTTCTTAAATACGTCGAAACACAGAGGCGAGTGCCTTTCTATAAGAGTTTTTAATGATTGATTGCATTGTTGAAGTTTTACCTTCGTTACAAGGTCGTTGTCAGTTGAGTCTACCATACGTTAAGAGCTTGCCTTCTTTTGCGAAAATGTCAAGATTTTTTTTCACGATGGCTTTTAAATATTTTTCAGGAGATGCATGCTCCCAACGAATGTGATAGTCAGAATGTTTTCTAAGAATAGGATCGTTCCTTCTTTCGTCATCGTTTGCAGGAGCGCAAATTGAACCGTCTTTAAAAAATTTTTCAACATAAATTAAAAACCCTTTATTTTCTTCCTTTAACCAGACGCCTTCATCACTAGGATATTCGAAGTGCCTAATATCAGTTACACAAAAAATATCTGACTGTTTAAAATTTTCAGATTTTTTATAAGCTTCGATTTCAGACTGAAGCTTTTCTATCCAATACCTACCTTTAGTATTTTGCCGCATTGTTCTTGCGTGATTTACTAACTCATGTCTTACTTTGTTTTTGTCTTCAGTAGAGCAATTAAAAATATCAACATTGTATTTTTCTAAGATAAAAGAGAACAAGTCTTTTTTTAAAGAATCTGCCAAAGCAAATCTAACTACGTTTACTCCAAAGTCTTCTAAGCAAATTTCTTTTAGTAATTTATAGTAAGTATCCTTACCGACAGTAGCAGCACCTGCAATACCTAGAAACTGGTTAGACATAGTAAAGGATAGTATTTAAGAAAGGCTAGTTTGTAAAAGGAACTGCCAGCTTTATGATTTTTCTTTGAGTTAAAATAGGAAAGGCTTGTCATCTCTAAGGGATTAGAGATTTTAATTATGATCAAGAGTTACCCATTTCAATCCTTCGCAGTCTGTTTATCAGATTTTCAGCCCTCTTAAGAGAGCCTAGCTAATGACTAACTCTTTGTTTAAGTTCTTTGTCTTTGCGGGTGGGATTTTTCTTAGGACGAACTGCCAGCTTTTTCTTTTGAGAAAAATGAGGTTTCAGCTTTTTCAAAGTCTTCTCCTTGCGGAACGTCGCCTTTTCCCGAAATGGCGTTGGATTTATTAGGTCCAGTTGACTAGGGTCTTTTTACGGGCCTGATGTCTCTGATGCGTTTAAGCTGGGGTATCCCCAGCAGGCTATTCACCCAGACAAAGAACTGCCTCATCCTACTCAGGAGATTTGGTTTTGTCAAAAATCTTTTCGCGCATCTCGTTGAAAATCAACAACAGGTTCTTGATGTCATTCTCCACGACTGAAGCTGGGTTGCATCTCTCAGATTCATTTTCAATTAAAGTGCAATAAGAATTAATAATTTCAGCAATAATAAAAGATGTTTTAGGTGAGATGGTTACATTTTGCTCATAAGCATCGAATTTCTTAGATAGAATCCAATAATTATTATTTTTAAAAACCGCTTTCTTTACTATTCCATTCTTTTCAAATTCTTCAAGAGTGCAGAGAATGCAAGCTCTTTCAGATTCTGGATTCTCAGAAATAGTAAGCAACTTAGTGAAATCATTCTCACAAAAACTGTCATTTTGAAAATACCACTGATATAGTTTTATCGACGCATCTGCGATTGTCATATTTAATCATATAAGAATGCCAGAAAAAGCTCCAAATAAACTTGATTTTTTGCCTTTGCCATGCGAGGATACTGTCGATGAGACTTTCTTGGCATGAATATGGATGTATGATGGCCCTTGCTGCTTCCTCTAGAAGCGAAGACCCCCATACTAAAGTTGGGGCTTGCATCTTAAACAAAGAGGGCAGAGTAGTTTCAACAGGGTACAATGGCCTGAAAAAGGGATTCCCAGTCAAAGACTGGATGAAGAAAGAAGAAAATCGCCCAAGGAAGAGAGAGATAATGATTCATGCGGAAACTAACGCTTTATCCTTAATAAGGAAAGGAGAGGCAGAAAGCATATGCTTAACGCTGTCCCCTTGTTTCGCTTGCGCTAAAGATATAGTCTCTCATGACATCCAAAGAGTTTTTTATATCAAAGAATATGGTCAATGCAACAAATTCAAAGAAATCTTTGACTTTTATAAAGTTCATTATCAAGAATTAAAAGAAGAGAATATTCTTAAAATTAAATCTCATTTACAATCATGGATATAGAATCAATCGTCCCGGTTAAATTCGTAAAACTGAGCAGCCAAGCAGTCACTCCAACTCGCCAAAAAACTGGAGATGCTGGTTATGATTTATATGCGACTGAGAGCATTAAAATTAAGCCGATGAGCCGCGCTCTCGTTAGCACTGGCCTTTCAATCGAACTACCTCAAGGCTATTATGCGAGAATTGCCCCTCGTAGCGGTTTGGCAATTAAAAATGGAATTGATGTCCTTGCTGGGGTTGTTGATTCTAGTTATCGTGGAGAAGTCAAAGTAGTTTTAATGAATCTAAGTATTGACCTTGCGAGTATGATGGGGCTTACTCCAAGTATCGCTGGCTCAAATTTTGATTTTAATATTAAAGCTGGAGACAGGATTGCCCAATTGATTATTGAAAAATATCATGCTGTTGATTGGCAACATGTCACCCAACTTTCTTCAAGCGAAAGAACGGGCGGATTTGGAAGTACTGGCGGATAACTCTACTTATGCCTTACCTAAGCGCCTCAATTCCAACTCAAACAGCATACTTAGACACTTCATTCCTTGAAGACTCTCCGCCAAGGCAAACGGGAAAATGGATTCCTGTTGAAGTATTCTCTATAGTGTCAATCACAAGAAGGTGTTTACTGTTTAATGTGATGAGCGAATGCGGGGCGCAGTTTGCCAGAGTTCCAATTCATTATTTATCAAAGATTCCAGACCCAAAAACGAACTTTGAACTCCACTGGCTTCAATTGTGGGATAGTTTTAGTTACTATTTTACTGTTCAAAGATTTGATTATCTTAAAAATGCTTCAGCTTATATGCTGCTTAAAGATAAAAGCAAACATGTAGCTAAGTACGCTTTTACGATTGATTGGTGTAATGGAGAGGATTATAATTTAGGATACTCTGAAGTCTCAAGCGGGCACAAGTGCGCTCATATTTTTTGGGGAGAAGGCGGACAAATGTTCGCTCAACCCAATAATAGGATAGTTTGGCGCGATTCAGGAGCGTTTATTGGGTCGTCACTGCCTCCAGAATCAAGGACATGGAAGCCATTCAGTCAGGAATTTTCTTGTGAAGGACTTGCCCATAAGTGGACCGCTGGCGATGAAGAACTTATGTATTATGAGTTCAAGTTTGAGCCAAAATCAGCCAAATAAACATGATAAAATAGAATGTGTAATGTAACATATAGCTGAGATGACTGCTGAAGAAAATAAGATTTTTGAAGACGCTATTTTGCTTCAGAAGACTACCGCTTGGTGGATAAATAAGACTGCTGGAATTCTTGATGAAATATATACAATTGAACAAAAAGGATTTTCTTCAGCAAGAATAAAGAAGTTGGAATCTCTTTATAAAAATCTTGAAGTCTTCTTAGCTAAAAAAAAGATAGAGGAAGACAAGATTACCGAAATTTTGTCTAGGATTGATAAAATAAAGGACAAAAAATGCCAAAACTAAAAAGAGAAAAATTCTACATGATAATTTCAAACAAAAATAATTACACATATGGAGCTTTTCCATACACTAAAGAAGGGAAGATGGCGGCTAAAGATTACATTCAAGAAAAATCAAACAAAAATTTGCAGTTAAAAATTAAAATCAAATAGTATGCCTGTACCAAATAAACGTAAGAACGAAGGTCCAAAGAAGTTCATGGGACGTTGCATGACTGACATCCCAAAGGACGAATTCCCGGACCAGAAGCAGCGTGTCGCCATCTGCCTAAATCAGAACAAGAAGAAGCCCAAGAAGTAACTCTTATTTATGAAGTTGGTCATTTGTATGCCCGGAAATAACTTTTCCGGGTCTTTTTTTGATTCATTCATTGAATTCTATCATTGGTGTCTTCACAATGGAATTACCGTCTTCCTGTCGAGGAAAGAATCATGTAATATTTACTACGTTAGGAACATGTGCGTCGGCGGCAACGTCCAAGCTGGCAAGCAGCAAAAGCCTTGGGGCGGAAAGCTTGATTATGATTACATGTTATGGATAGACTCTGATATCATCTTCAAACCTGAAGACTTTATTAAACTTCTTCAGATGGAGGTTGATATTGCGTCTGGCTTGTATTTAATGACAAACGGGACCAGAGAACCTAACCAATTTGCAACAGTAATAGATTGGGACGAAAAGTTTTTTGAAAAAAATGGTTACTTTAAGTTCGTTCAAAGAGAAGATGTAGTAGGCGAAACAAAACCTTTTGTAGCTGACTACACCGGGTTTGGTTTCATACTGATAAAGAAAGGCGTATTTGAGAGTTTGGACTATCCTTGGTTTCAGCCAATCTTTTTTAATATTGGCAATGCTCACGACTTCTGCATGGAAGACGTTGGCTTCTGCCTAAAAGCAAAAGAAAAAGGTCACAAAGTATGGATAAATCCACAAGTAATAGTGAAACACGAAAAGAAAATCCTTCTGAGTACATGAGAGGCTTAAAAGTCACTCGACTTTGCTTGTTAGAGAAATTCTTTAATACTGATTTAGAGTTGTTAGTTGAAATTTGGAGAGGAGACACTGAAGATCAGTATTTTACTCTTGATTTCGCTTACAATCAGACTTCTTGTGCTGTCATGGGCTCTATAAGCGATAGAGAATCAGGGCTAGGTAAATACAAAGAAGTCCTTTGGGCAAAAGATGAGTTATTTCATATGATGGATTTAGAAAAGTATCTTAGGTGGGATACTTCAGAGGCAGTGATTGAAGATTTATCTGAAAAATTATGAATGTAAAGTTGGAAAATTATCTTTGCAACCGTTTCGCTCCATTCTTTGAAGGCAAAAGACACTCATTTGAGTGCTCTGATGGCTGGTTTTTCATTTTGAATTGGGCGTTCTTGCGAATCGAAAAAACGTTAAGGCACGCAAACGACGGGAAAGGCCCAGAAGAAAAAAAATCTTTTATTGTCTTGCAGGCCAAAGAAAAGTTTGGGACACTTAGGCTTTATTACGAAGGAGCAGACGACGAAGAGATTTGCAGCATCGTAGACTCCGCAGAGTCTTTAAGCGCTTTTGTTTGTGAAGAGAGCGGAGTATTTGACGAAACCGTAGGGAGCGATTCTAAAGGATGGATCAAAACTCTTGCCAAACACCAATCCGGCTTCTACACTGGATGGACTAGCAAATACGATGAAGACCTACTATCTATTTTAGAAGAAACGAAATTAGACAAATGACTAAAAAAGAAGCCAATCAACAGAGTCAGATGATTAAAAAAACTTCTGACTGGTTAAAGAAGGAAATTGCAAGAGCGAAAAAACTCCTTAAAGGAGCGAAAAATGACAAAGAAAGACTTATTCGTTTGAATAACCTTGTTTATTTGAGGAACAAAACAGGAGCAGAAGTCAACCGTATTGATGCCCTACTCAAGAAAATGGATGACGAAAATTTCGAATTTTGACCTTGCTTTCCCCCTTGGTCGCGACTAAATTGGCGGCGTGATAAATTATGGACTTTGCTGCATTTCCCTTGTTTTGTCCGAAAAAGGGGAGAAATTTCAAACGCTGACCTACACAAGATTCAAGACTCTAGGCAGAGAGGAGGGGATGAAAGTCCTCTCTAAAAGAATATTAAATAATTTTAATGTAACTCTTAAAACAATTTCTCACTGTTCTCAAAGCGGAATTGGATCTTACAGACTTTCTAGCGAAATCACTCCTCTTCTTAGTCATCCCGACCTTAATATTGATCTCACTGAACTTGACCATGCGAAAGAAATTTTTGACATCATTGATGAGACTAAGAAAGAGATAAAAAAATCAGGCTTAAGGATATCTTCCCATCCCCCTGAGTTCGTCAGCTTTACCTCCCAGAAAGAACAAGTCATTAACAACTCAATCAGAGACCTAGATGAACACGCTATGCTCTTTGATCTCTATGACTGCCCTAAAGATTATCGCTCGCCCCTAAATATTCACATTAGACAAGACGGCGACCCAGAAGAATTATCTCAAAGATTTATGTCGGTTTACAATCGCCTCAAGCCAAATGTAAAAGATAGACTAGTACTTGAAGTCAATGACAACAAAAATGGCACTTGGTCAGTTAAGAACTTAATTAAGTATTTTTATGAGCGTCACGGCATTCCTGTGACCTTTGACTCCCTGCATCAATCTCTCTTGCATGGTAATCAATCTGATGAAGAAGCTTTCAATGACGCTTATCGCACTTGGCCTACCAAACCGTTGTTTCATTATTCTGAAGGGGTAGACGGCACTCGCAAACACGCAGACATGCCAATAAATCATCCAAAAAACTTTGGACAAGTTGTTGACTTCGACATAGAATTGAAGAGTAAAGACTTAGCAATCTTTAAATTACAGGAAATTGCTAAAATAACTTGTAATTAATTCGTCGCCAAAGTAGCTCAACGGTAGAGCGCCGCTTTCGTAAAGCGGGGGTTGCTGGTTCAAATCCAGTTTTTGGCTCGAATTTTTCTAGAAGTTCCAATTTTAAATGACAATTTCAAGCACAGATAAGAAAATTTTAATTATTTCAGATATCCACAACAACGTGGATAAACTGGATAAAATCATAAAAGCAGAGGGTGCAGATATTAATCTTGTTCTTGGTGATTGGTTTGATAGTTTTGAATATGACGAAACTCAGCATTACGCAAAGACTGCTGAGTATTTAATGAGCTACCTCTCTTCTCCAAATAATTACACGTTATTTGGTAATCATGATATTCAATACCTATATTATAACGCTTATGCAATGTGCGGCGGATACGAGCAAAGAAAGCAAAATATTATAAATCAAGTATTCGGCGAAAATCGTCTTAATATTTGTAAAAAATTTAATTGGTTTGCTTGGGTAGATGGACATCTATGTACTCATGCTGGTCTTCATCCTTCTTTCATTGACCCTACGGCAAAAGACCATTCTGACATTAATCTTTTCTTAATCAAAGAAAGAGAGCGAGCCAATATCAAATTAATTAGCGGCGATGAACATTGGTTCTATGCTGCTGGCAAGGCTAGAGGAGGCCATTGGGGCAAAGGGGGGCTTGTTTGGCTAGACTTTAACCAAGAGTTCGCTCCAGTCGCCAAGCTTAATCAAATTGTAGGGCACACTCCTCGCAAAGACGGCAAGATTGCAAAATATGCAAAGACTGAGAACTATTGCATTGACACTCGTTTAAATCAGTGGTTAACTTTTGTTAATGGAGAGATTGAGATTAAATCTTATTTAAATCTATGAGCTATTACCTCTTCCTTGACGATATTCGCTTGCCAAGCGACGTGACTTGGGTAAATATTCCTGACTATGAATGGATAATTGCCCGTGACTTTTTCCAATTTAGGGATATAATAAATTCAAAGGGGGTTCCATCTTTCGTCTGCTACGATCATGACCTTGGAATAGAACACTATAATTCAAAGCATGATGTTAAAACATATAAAGAAAAAACTGGCTATGATTGCGCTAAGTATTTGGTTGAGATTTGTCAAGATAAAAAAGTCGCTCACCCACTGTACGAAGTTCATTCCATGAACCCAGTAGGAGCTGAAAATATTAAAAAATACATAGATAATTATGATGCAAACAGAATTTGATTTTAGATCTCCAGAAGAGATTGCTGAACAGAAAAAAAGATCTGAAGAGAACGAAAAAGTTTTTAAGGTGACTTTCTCTGAAAACTCATATCTTTATAATAAATATGTAGACTTTTTGCTTGATGTCCTCCCTTTTAGATTGGGATGGAGGGCCATGCGTTGGCCTAGCGAGATCCGGTGGTGGGCAAAATGCAAATACCAGAAGATTCGTTATGGCGTTTCTGATGATGACGTATATTCTTTAGGGTCCACTATTGCCGTATTTATTTTACCTCGCCTTAAATATTTCAAGAAAAAAGGTAAGGTCGGAGTTCCTTGTCGTTTTTTACCGGACAATTTTCATGTTCTGCAAGGCGAAGCATACGAACTAGCTGTAGAAAAAGGCGCAAAAGAAATGGAAGCTGCACTAGATGAAATGATTTTCGCTTTCGAGTATATTATTAATGCAGATGATTTTTGTGAATTGCCAGAAATTCTTTCTTTTAGAGGAAAAGATTTTTGTTTTAACAATGAAAAGACTAAAGAGCAAAAACAAGCTTGGGAAGAGTACATGAAAAAATCCGATGTACTTAACGAGAGAAAGAATAACGGGCTTGCTCTTTTCGCTAAATATTACGACACTCTTTGGATATGAATAAGTTATTTTTAGGAATTCTATTACTCATTATCGTTTATGTTGTCGGATGGTATCAATTACATGGTCAATTTATATCAGAATGGTTTAATAAATATCAATACTATTTGATATGGATAAGTGTCCCAACTACATTAATGACTATTAAAGCTGTTAAATTAATAAATGAATATTTTAATGGTTTAATTTGGCCTAACAGAATACTTACTTTTGGGGTAGGAATTATATTGTTTACGCTTTTAACTTCTTTTCATTTTAACGAAAAGATAAATACAAAAACTTTAACATTATTATCGCTCTGTTGTATAGTAGTCGCAGTTCAAGTGCTTTGGATATGAAATTTACACCTCAACAGCGCGAACTTATAAAAGCAACGCGCAAAAAAATTAATAGCCTAGAGAACATGAAAACTGTTTTCTTTGATGATTTGATTTGTCAATTAAATCTCCCTGAGAATGGAGAAGACTGGCTATTTGATTATGTTTGCAATAATTATGGAACAATAAAGAAAATAGAATCTTTTCTTAAAAAATAATATGTCAAAGCTGCATATAGTCCCAAAAGGCTGGGGGTTTGAAAAATGGATCACTAATAATGAAAAATACTGTGGGAAGCTACTTTATTTTATCAAAGATAGGAAGTGTAGCTGGCATGTACACCGCGTAAAGGCGGAGCATTTTTATCTTTTTTCAGGGAAATTAGTTGTATATCATGGTTTTGATCATGATAAGAAGCTAGCTTCAACGACAGTCATGGAGCCCGGAGATGTTTTTCACGTACCTATTGGATTGGTACACCAAATGCACGCCCTCCAAGATTCTCAATTGTTTGAATTTAGCACGCAGCATTTCGATGAAGATTCCTACAGGATAGAAAAAGGAGACTAAAAGATGAAAAAAATTTTGACTCTTCTGCTCGCCGCTGGCATACTGTTAACAGGCGGATGCGTAATGTACGAGCCTGCTGCCGGGCCTGTCTACATGGCTCCCCCGCCAGTGATTGTGGTTCAACCTTATTATCATTATTATCCCCATTACAGGTGGGGACATAGGCACTGGTAAAATACAAAAATCTTTATGAAAAAATTGTTGTACAGCCTGTCTTGTAGCGCAATATTGGTTGGTGGAATTGCATTGTCAGACGAGTTAACCAAAAGTGACAGCAAAATTATCACAACTGTATACGTGATTCGCAATGGTGATTCAGAAAAGACCATCCACCGGATA
>Ga0181365_1000227_pt1 | contig 12230 bp, 16 predicted proteins | sample Fa13NDMM110DN_FD_130097 | JGI IMG/M metagenome (GOLD analysis project Ga0181365, IMG submission 130097) | Freshwater viral communities from Lake Michigan, USA - Fa13.ND.MM110.D.N | ecosystem: Environmental > Aquatic > Freshwater > Lake | place: USA: Michigan | collected 2013-09-24
CCAAAGGTTCAAGTGGATTATTATGATTACTACCAGTAAAAACGGTATAATTAGAGTTAGTAGTCCGAATATATTGGGTTCTACTTAAAGCAGTATCAGCATCATCTTGTGCCGCATTTGCTACACTTACTGCGTTAGAAGCAGAAGCAGAAGCAGTTGCCGCTGCCACTTCTGCTATTCCAGCAGCAACCAATGCGGCAACAGCACTGGTTGCTGCTGCCCCCGCACTTACCGATGCCGCATCTGCTGCTGCTGTTGCTGCTGTTGAATTTCCTTGTATTCCTTGTTGTCCGGTGGCACCAGTCGCACCAGTCGCACCAGTTGGTCCAGTCGCACCAGTCGCACCAGTCACACCAGTCGCACCAGTCACACCAGTCGCACCAGTCGCACCAGTTGGTCCAGTTGGTCCAGTAGAACCTAAATCTACATCACCTGTTAATGTTGCTGAAATAATGCCTACTGTTTGTCCTGATAAACTCATTCTCTTAATATATATAAATATTACTTTTAGAAAAAGTAATAAACAAAAGGGAGGTTTTACTGGAACCATAGGTTCCAATATTACTCTATTATTTCAAAATTGAATTCTATTTGGTAATCAACTAAATTCGCTGATGTTAAAAGTGCTTCACTCATATCCATTAAAAAAAGATTGAAAAAAGCATTACCATTCGGAACTTTAATTCTAACACCACTGGTGTGTCCTAATGTATCAGCAGTTAAAAAATTATCACTTGAATCGTCTGGGCTACCGGTTAATGATAATGTTGCTAAAATAACACCATTTAAACTGTTTTGATAAACACTTGAAAAATTAGCACGAACAGTTCCTATATTTCCATCAAAAGTCATAGTTGATGAAGCATTGTCTTTACTCAATAAACGAATTCTAACTACACAATCTTTACCATTCGTATCTGATGGAAATATTCTACTCCAATCAATATTCCATTTTGGCGATGCTAAATTGTTTTTATCACATTTGTATATTCCAGAACTAATGAGTGTGGATAAATAGAGACTGTATGTTCTTTTGTTATGTTGGCACATTTTATTATATAGTAACATAATAAAATAATTTGCTAAACTCCTAAATTAAGCGTTTACATTCTAACTTGGATTAAACCACTACGAACATCATGGATATACACAGCATCAAACATACCCACATTATACACATTGTGAGCATTGGTTAAAGCAGTGATACTCAATTCATTGAATATTGGTGCTGATGTAACATCTAAACCACTGAAAATACCATGTTTGGCTGATTTTTCCAAGTTTTGTCCTACAAAGAATCCTGCTTGTTTTGAACCAGCAGTTGCTGATGTAGAGCAATTAAAATCTGAACCATTCGTGTTAGTTAGAGCAGCAGTAACCCCACCAGCAGATAAAACACAGAATTGTACTGGTATGATAGATGTATTGTAAAGAGCCGAGTTAAAAGCACCAACTGCTTTTAATACTTCTGTGTATGCTAATGCTGGTTGAGTTAAACAATTGATACTGGCTTGTGGATATTTGACTCCACCAATAGAGTAGTTAAATGCGGATAAGTTTGGTAATTTCGCATCATATTTACCATTCGCACCCCCAGCAGTGCTTAGCACATTTTCTTGGAAGCGTGTAACTAATGATTTTAGACTTGAACCACGAAGCCCTGATAATAAGGATACTTGCCCTGTGGTTCCTGCTGATAAGGCAGTGGAAGATACTTTGTAAGTAGTTCCATGTGAGTAGAAATTACCATCAATTAAGGTACTGTCAACCATACCTAAAGCATCCATTCCAACATCAACATATTCACAACCCAATGTAAAATCACTTAAAGCAACAGTGAAAGTTACAGCAGTTCCTGTTGCGGCATCCGTAATAGTAATAGGTAATGTAGATGTGGTTTGTAAAACCATTTGTAATTTACTGACACGCCCGATGTTTAAAAAACTGTCGGCAGCAGCACCAATTAAACCTGACATTACTGGAATTGAGTAAGAATGGGCTTCAACTGATGCGGCAGCTTGAAAGCCAGTTAAAGCAGTCCATGAATGTCCTTGGTTTTCATTACTTGTTGCTGAATGAAAACCATAAGGTAAGGCACTACCATCTCTTTGACTTTGGTTCATCATCAATTGTGTCACTGTGTCATACACGATACCATACTCATTCACCTGTTCCAGCACAGAGCCATCGCCACCATAAATTGTCATTAAATCAAAAAATGATGCGGCACCACCACGAAGGAAAGCAGTTTGGTTTGCGGCAGTTCCCGTAACACCTTGTTGTACGATAGTCAATGTTGCCTTGAAGTTCAGGGTTGTCATACGAGTATCCAAAAAGGTAGAAGGAGATTGCGAGGTGGGGATATCAAAAATAATGTTGGTATTTGGAAATGCTAAATCACTTGTAAGAACTCCTGCGGTTGTACCACAGGATAAGGTAGAACTTGTAACACTGGAAAGATTGGTTGGTTGAATTCTCACCGCATAAGAACGGGCAGATGCTGGAAGCGAATATGACAGGGAAGGTTGAACCTCCGCTGGTAAGCCTACTTTACTTGGTAAAGCCATTATATATTTAGTTTTAGAAATTAAATATACAATAATCATAAAATGGAATTCACTTTATTCACAATGTTATTAAATTTATCTGGTTTTCTCAAATATCGTCTAAATATATCAAACTGTAAAGTAAAATAGGAAGATACACCATTAAAATCTATGTAATCCCCTTCATCATCTGTTAAACATAATGTAAATGTGTCTAATTTATCACCACGAAAAATATTCACTGAATTATTACCATCTGTATAAACAATTTGTCCGTTTGGAACAGTATTGTTTGGAACACTTAAAATAATATCATTATCTATGAGTGTAGTAGTCAATGAAGCAACCACCCCACTTGCCAATAACCCACAACGCATATTTATTCTTGGTAATGATAAAAAATTACATACTCTTGGCATTGTTAAAGATAAAGATGATGATGTTAAATTACCACTAAACCCCATTATGTAATCTATGGTTGTTGCTGCTCCTAAAGTAAAATTATTCGTAGTATTGGTGATGGTAAATTTACTGGTAGCACTGTCTAAAGTAATATCAAATGTTACACCTAAAAGAGTTTTGAATTGTGCTATGAATAAAGTAGCATTGTAATTTCCATTTGGAAATGTATAGGTAGTTGTAACACTTGATACAGTTACTACTAAACTATTATGATTATCATTAATCGTGTAAAAACTTACTGGTATAATTGCTGATTGAACTGAATATTGTATGTATTCTACACTGTCATCATGAATGATAAAATTCGGAACATAATACTCAATACAACTGCGTTTTTCTCCATTAATTAATCTACCAGCATCTGATTGGGTTGATAAGTATAACTGCTTACTCTCCTTAATTAGATTACCATTTGTTGCTATTTCCATACTAATATAGGTATAGAATAAAAAGGGAAGGGGTAGATTAAATATCTTTTTGGAATCTTGCTTGTTTTATCATTCCTTTTGCTATGCCTACAATTTCTCCTTCTCTGGTGAATGCCCCTATGCGTTCATTTATTTGTGCTGTGTTTCCTTCGGTTGATAGTCCTAAACTCTGTGCCCTTGACACTGCTTTCATTCTTGAACCTACCCGTTGTTGTTTTGCTTTTGTTTCTTCTGCTGATGCTTCTGCTACAATTGCCTCCGCTGTAATCGGTTCTGCTATTGAAAAATCCACTCTTGGCTGTATAGCAGTCTCTATACTTGTTTTTTCTAAACGGCGTAGTTCTTGTGCTATTTCCGCAGCAGATGAAATAGGTGCTGATGAATTTGATGCGTTTGGTGTTACATAAAAGGGTGTAGGTGCGGGGGTGTAAATAGTGGGTGATGTTTGAACTGTCACTTGTTTTGATACTGATTTTCGTGGTGATTTGCCCTTACCACCAATATTGATATTCACAATACTTTTGGCTGTTGCTTTGGCTTTGGTTTTTATACTAACCTTACTTTTACGCTTCTTGTCTTTTTTAGGTGCCATATAGTTTATACGAAGATAAAATATATAACTAAATTATTTCTTTTTCTCCAAAAAATTACGCTTGGTTTCAGGGTTTTGAACTACAGCCATAATACCCTTCATATCAGGCATTCCTTTTTTTGGCACGAATGGTGCTTTACCAAAGCCACGCTTCATAACTAAAGCCATTTCGCCATTCATACCTTTTGAACCATAATGTGCTGGCATTTATACATTAGACAAGGAAAATAATTTCATCAAACATTCTGTATATCTTTTTGCTTCTGTGAAAATTAAACAATAACCAGTCGTGTTTTTCTTTAAATGATATGTCTATTAAATCTTGGTATTTGTCTTTTGATAATTCAATACTCTCTTCAAATATCTTGGATAGTTGTGATTTCCCTAAATTAAAGATGATAAGATTAGATGCTAATTCTCTCAATGGTTTGGGTAGTGCTTGATAATTTTGTTGGAGTAACCATACAGATACTCGTAAATGCCGTATCTTGGTGATAATCTTTTGTAGTGCTTTCACAATACTGACTTCCTTCATCTGTGCTTGGAAGTCATCTATGATTAAAATACTGTTATATCCTTCACTTGAACTCTCTTGTAATTTGCTATAAATATCTGCTAAACCTTCATCACTTAAGGTATCATAGATTTGGTCTTCAGGTAAGTTCTTGCCATAAATATCATCATCTATTGATGCCCTACTGTTAGGTGGTATGATGATAAATATATTTTCAAATGCTTTTTTGAATATGGTTTTCATAAAACTGGTAATAAGTGATGTTTTACCAAAGCCCATTTTCGCTACAATAATATTAAATGACGCAGTGCTAAAAGCATCATCAACCATCGGGTATAATTTCATTCTTTCATCAATACACATATCACAGTTCATCTTAATTTTTTTGATATTTGGTTTCTCTAAAACCTTGATTTGTATACTCATCTATATCATAAGATTATAAAAAAACATAGACAGGTGTAGGTTTTGCTGGTGGTAATTTGATTGGTTCAGCAGGTGATAGAGGTGGTAATTCTTTTTTTTCTTTTCGTTTTATTATTACTTCTTCTTCACTGTCACTCTCCACTTGATAAATGATTTTCTTTTTCTTTGGTTTCTTGACAACCCTAATCTCAGGTTCTTCATCTTCTTCCACTTCAACCGGTTTAGGCACTGGTTTTGGTTTTTCCGTTTTTACTTTATCGGAAATTTTTTTTGCTTCATCTAATTTCTTTTGTGATGCTAATATCAGCCGTTTATCTCTTGCTTTTTGAAAGGCAAGAACTTGTGCCTCACTACGAGGTTTTTTCTCTTTTTGAGCGATAGGGGCATCCGTTGGTTCTTCTAAAGGTTCTTCCATTTAGTAAGATACAAAGAGAAAAAAATATTTAGAGTATATATAAAATGGAATATGAGCCATTGACTTATATGGAAAAGAAGGTAATTGATGATGTGGAAAAAATGGTTGGAGATAAGGACATAGCATTAAAAAACATAATGATTTATACTCGGTTGTTACAGTTAAACCCTGATGATGAAGAATTAAAAATGAATTTAGAGAGGATTAGGCTTAAGATGCGAAAAATGAATGAGGTGGTTGCTTTAAACATTAATAATGAAATGAAATGTAGTTTAGATAGTAACGGAAATATTATTTCTCTGTCTAATGTATAGATGGTGCTTACTTACAAAAATAAATTCAACATCAAATATGGATTTAAGAGAGATGAACCACATTCATTAGCAGAAATCGCAAAATTGACTGGATACAAATTAAGTGGATTACAGACCATATTTAATCGTGGGATAGGGGCTTTTAGCACGAATAGAGCAGCAGTGAGACCACAAGTAAAATCAAAAGACCAGTGGGCGTATGCCCGTGTTTATGCGGCGATTGACCCATCATCAAAAGCATACAAAATAGATAAGATGTTTTTAATTAAATAATTATATACTTATATTGTATATGATTATTAAACCATCTACAAGACAAGGTAAACGATTGATGGCTACTTATGCGAATGGGAAGGTGGTTCATTTTGGACTGAAAGGAGGTAAAACATACATAGACAGTGGTAGTAAAAAAATGCGTGCTGCCTACATAGCAAGGCATACTGTAAGAGAGAACTGGAATGACCCTTTTAGTGCTGGTGCTTTATCACGCTGGTTATTGTGGGGTGATACTACTTCATTAGATAAGAACCATGAAATATTTATGCGAATGTTTCCAATTACTAATAAAAAGTAAGGAACTCGTCATTTTTAATGTTAGTATAAAATATATGAGTGAAACAATTTGTTTAAATATGATTGTTAAAAACGAAGGACATATTATCGCAGATACTTTAAGAAAATTATGTGATAGAATTAAATTTGATTACTGGGTAATTTGTGATACTGGTTCAACTGATAATACAATTGATGTCATACAAAATTTTTTTAAAAATGAAAACATAGAAGGTGAAATTTTTATGAATGAATGGAAAGATTTTGCCTACAATAGAACCAAAGCATTAAAGAATGCTTACAGTAAAACTGATTATCTTTTTTTATTTGATGCTGATGATGAAATTATTGGTAATTTTGTAATGCCACAACCGCTAATTTACGATGAATACCGCTTCCAGTTTGGTAAAGACGACCATTACCACTCTTTTAGTCGTTCTTTATTAATCAATAATAGAAAAAAATGGAAATTTGTGGGTGTTTTACACGAGTTTTTAGTTCCGTGTGATTTTAACTCTACTATTTTTTTCATTGTTGGGGATTATTGCGTTCATTGGAATAAGGCTATAGGAGGTAGAAGCATTAACATTAATATCATAGATAAATATTTTAAAGATGCGAAGATTTTAGAAAAGGCATACTATGATGCTTTTGAAAAGAATGATGATATTTATTGCCGTTATGCTTTTTATTGTGCGAATAGTTATATGGCGTGTAATAAGTCAGGATTAGCGATAAAATGGTATTTGAAAAGATTATCACACAAAGGCAACACGCAGGAACTATATGTAAGTTGTTTATGTTTGTATAATTGTTATAATTTATTAAATAGGGCTAAAATAGGTATTAAGTATTGTATTCAATCAGTTCTATACGATAATGAAAGAGCAGAAGGATTGTATCAATTAATTCAATATCATTGTATTGATAATGATGATGAAAAAGCATATCAAATTTATGCGATTATGAAAGATTTTATTGAAAATAAATATTTAACATTACCATATCAGGATAAATTATTCATAAATAATAATGTATTAGATTTTTATTTACCATACATAATGATTATTGTAGGACAAAAAACGAGCCACTATGATACTATTGAAAAAATGTATTCAATCATATTTCATAAAAAAGTTAGAGGTATTGATAAATTTTATACAGATATGCTAATACAAAATTTAAGATTTTTCATTGATAATTCATTAATAAAAGTAACAGATGAATTTATGAAATTATTTCAGGAATATAAAAATTTTTTATCGTCTGCTATATAAATGGTAAAATTAGACACAGTGTTGAAAAGTGGTTATAAATCACAAAAAGAACAATCATACAATTTGGGTAAACGAGGATATGTTATTGATAAGAAATTATCCACTGGCAACGAGCAAGTTTATTACAATGCTAAAAACAAAGATTTATTAGTGAATGTTACAGGCACACATAATTTTAGTGACATAGGCAGTGATGTCTATTTAGCATTTGGTGGTTTGAAAAAAACAAATAGATACAAAGAAGCAGAGAAAGTATTAAAAAAAGCAAAAGATAAATATGATGAAAGTAAAGTCATTGTAACAGGTGATAGTTTGGGAGGCAGTATCGCACAAGGCATTGGGAAAAAGACAGACAAAGTTTATACATACAATGCTGGATATACGATAGGACAAAAAACCAAAGGAGGCAATCAACAGAATTTTCGTAATAAAGGTGATTTAGTGAGTTTTGCTGGTGCTGGTTCAAAAAATCTACATACCTTGAATACTGGTAAGAGTATTGGTGGTTCTTTTTTGAATAGTGGAGGAATAGGTGTAGCAAAAAATGCTTATACACAACATGTTCCTACTGGATTAAAAACAGATATTCAGTTGGTTTAATATATTTTCGTAGTTTATAATGCCACCTAAAAAGAACTTCATTCCACTATTGAAAGATAGGGAATATAGTGATAATTATGCTATTAGAAATTATCTTGATAATGCGACCCAAAGAATAGGAAGAGTATTTATGCCTACTATTGAGTTTAACCGTGATAGAACATATTTCCAAAATTTAACACCAGCACAAAGACAAGCAATAAGAAGTAATAATTTAACAAACGAACAGAAAATAGCCGTTTTAAAACGCCAACCATTAGAGTTTGTTTAGGGAAATTAATTTCTATTTAGAAGATATAGATGAAAGTGACAGACATTGATAAAACAATGTGTATGAGTTGTGGTAAAAAGTATCCACATAAAGTAATTTATTGGAAAGATGAAGAGATACAATTTGAAGAAGGCATCAAGGAAGTGAAATATTTATTTAACTGTTGTGCCTGTAGGACACTCTTTGACAAAATAAACGAATGTGAATTAAAAATAAGTAAGGGATACAAAGATAAATTAAATTTTGAATATGAATTATTTAGGAGAAAAACAGTATAAAGTTTTCTCTTTATAACATATATTAGAAAAATGGATATTGCGGACATTTACAAACTGACATTTGAAGAAATCAAAGAACGGCTGGATAAACTGGAAAGAATGAGACAAAAAAACAATGAAAAGTGTTTGGATTATTACCACGACCATCAGGATAGAATGCGGGAGTATGGACGCAGAAAAGCAAAAGAATATTATGACAAAAGAAAAGATGACCCTTCATTTAGGGAAAAGAACAGACTAAAAACAAAAAAACAAAATGAGAAAAAGAAAAAAATTGTAGCCGAAGTCTTACCTGAAAATAACCCTGACCTTTTTGATTTAGGACATTCTTAAAAAAAGATGACATCTTTTCACATAAAATTGAATCACTATTTTCAATAATCTTATTTAGGCAAAAATAATATTATTTAGTAAAAGAACTTGAAATTAATTTCTATTTATAGGTTAAGAAGGAATGAGACAGTTTAACCGTAATAAAAAACGGGTGTTAAGGGAACTACTCAATGAACGACGACCTAAACCATTTAGTGATGAATATGCCATCAAAGGATTTAACAAAATTTTTAAAACCCCTACTGTCCGAACATACGAAATTTTAGATGATTTAGTTGCTGTGGGTATTATTGAAACGCCAGACATAGACAAAGTAAAACTGGCATATTATGTGAATAGGGGCAAAAGTGTCAATATAACTTATTTGATTAATCACACTGATGTAATACACAAATATATACCATTAGATTTTAATGTGACTATTCCAGATAATACTGATGGGAGTGAATTTGAAGATTATTGGGATAAAGAAAAATGGCGTTTTATGATAATCAGTGATGTCAGCATATTTGATGAGAATGAAAATCAGGGTGTAGTTTATATAAGACCCCAGACATCATTGGCTACAACTAAAAATATCAAACAATCATTTTTAGATGGAGTAACTCATTGTGTATTCACCCCGATAAAAAAATGGTTAGAAAAAAATATAGAAAAAACGGAAAGTAAAGAAAATATGAAACTTTATACACGAAAATTAAAAAAATTAGGCACATTAATAATTAAATACAAAAATGGTGTGCCTGAGGAAGATATGGAAAGTGTATGTAAGGCACTAAATACTAAAATTACTATTTCATATCCATTTTGTGATACTGAAAATATTTATGGGAAGGATTTGTTAAAACCAAAAGTATTTAATTTTATCAATACCCGGTTAAATCATTTGGAAGAAGGTGATATGGTGATTGATAAAAAATACGAAACTGTCACCCGGGATTATCTTTATTCTATGGTTTATGAATTGGACGCACGAAATGAATATTATTACACTACCAAAGACTACAAAGGTATAAAATCAGTGAATACTTTAACCGAAGCATTTATGTGTAATACAGAATTTGATGAAGCACTAAACGAATTTGAAAAAAAAAATGGTTTAACTGGTATGAGGATATGTGATATAAAACAATCTGAATTAGCATTATTCATAAAAAGGGGCGTTCATTACAATACCAGTTTTGCTTTAAATGAAACTACCCCTAATTTATTATCTAAATTGATAGACCAAAAGAAAGCATACTACAATTTTAAAAAGTGTAAATTTTATGAAGGATTTTTAGGTAAGATTACAGATTTTAGAAAATGTAATAAAATAATGGGAGTAGGGTTATACTTAGTGGATACATTTGGTTTTAATAATTGTCTTTTGAAAAATCGTAAAAAATTCGTAGAATTAAATGCCAGATTACGGTGCTTCCAAAATAATAATGTTTATACCAGTGCTGAATTAAATTATTTATCTCACTATGGAATAACTTACAAAATTGTAGCAGGTTGTTGGGGACTGGAAACATTGGATTTTGAATTTGGTGAAGATTTCTTACAAAAAACTGAAAAAACACCATTCGTAAATGAATATGGTGAATTTTGTTGGAAAGGCATTTCGTTTTATGCGAAGACCGCAGGAGTATGGGATAGTCACTCAACTCATTATTACCGATATGTAAAAGGAACGGAAGAATACGCACAGATTTTAAAACAAAATTCACCCAATCTTATTATCAAATACAAAGACAGTGATGAAATATGTATAGGTGTTAAAAAAAAAAGCATCGCTTCATTAAGCCATATATCATCATTCATTCTTGCCTACCAACGAATATCTTTACTGGAACAATTAATGGAAATGGAAATCAATAAAATACAGGGAATTTATGTAGATGGAATTTACTATGAAGACCATGAATTTAAAGTATTAGATACTTTTGAAAATAAAGAAATAGATAGTAAGGTTGTCTTCCGTATGGATAGTTTTGTTACAAATGTTTTTAAAACGAAACCAAATATTAAGTATGCTGAAAAACGAGAAACATTTAAAACCGAATTGTTTTTAGGAGCAGGAGGAAATGGTAAAACTCATTTTAATTTAACAGATAAGGGATTAATAAATGTATTGTATTCTGCCCCATCACATAAACTGAATGCGAATAAAAAAAATGAATACAATGTAAGTGTGGAAGTATGGGCGAGTTTATTGTCTGACAATCCACAGACATATGAACGAATGTGTAAATATTACAATGTGATAGTTTTTGATGAAGTCAGTATGATGGCGAATACTGAAAAAGAATTGTTGATGAAAAAATATTCTACACATAAACTTATATTTTGTGGAGATGTGGGCTTCCAACTTCCTGTAATATCTACTTGGGAAGAACCTAAACCAGAATTTGAAATTACTGGATTTGAGAATACACAGGAGTTTAAAACGAACCATAGATGTAAAGATAAACAGCTATTAGATATTTTGAATGAATTACGAAGTTTGATTAAAGAAGGGTATAAAACAGTTCCATGGAATTTCATAGAAAAATTTAAAAGGATTGATGATGAAACTCTAAAAGCCACTTACAAAATTGAGGATATGATAATTTGCGGAACGAATCGTGCGAAAGATTATTACACAGATATGTTTAAACATTTGAAAAAATGGTATGTAAATAAAACTACGGAATACCATAACAATGGTGACATCATCATTAGTGAAGAACAACCTAAAAATTCAGTTATTCGTCATGCTTTTACCGCACATTCTATTCAGGGTGAAACCGCACAGTTTATGTTATTTATTAATAGTAAAAAATTAGAAGACATACGAGGATTTTATACAGCAGTGAGTAGGGCTAAAACTTACGAACAAATTTTAGTGATATGATTTTACAGAAAATTGAATCATTTTTTTCTGTTATTATTTATATCATAACTACAACGATGGAAACTACCTATTTACCTAATATGACTATTGATGATGGAACAGTAACAATGGTTTATAAATGCTCTATTTTTGAAACAAAAAGACATAAAAAATCTCATACAGATGTGTATTTCCTTAAAGCGGAACACTGTGGGTGGGTATTTGGAAATGGTAAATACTATAATGGTTTATCTCGGGTTGAACTTATACCAGTTTTAACTTCCACTGTTGCTTATCAGTCAGCAGTAGAAAATAGTAAAAGTGAAGATGAACGCCTTAAACAACACAGAGAAAAAACTATGGAG
>Ga0181365_1000228_pt1 | contig 12209 bp, 28 predicted proteins | sample Fa13NDMM110DN_FD_130097 | JGI IMG/M metagenome (GOLD analysis project Ga0181365, IMG submission 130097) | Freshwater viral communities from Lake Michigan, USA - Fa13.ND.MM110.D.N | ecosystem: Environmental > Aquatic > Freshwater > Lake | place: USA: Michigan | collected 2013-09-24
CCGCATATACCAACACGCAACGCATTGCAGCGATGGAATCCTGCGCGAACGATGTGAGGAGTTAGTCAAGGCGGCAGAGCAGCAATTTAAACGCCGCCGCATTACCTTTTGCCAATACAAGGTCACGGAATATCTGCAAATGCCTAATTGCGACTTAAAATTGATTCACGGATTTAAATCTTCGACCTACCCAGCGAAGGCGCATTTTGATACGTGGGGCGAATGTCTGCACGGGCACACTCACACCAAGGATGAACACACGGCAAGGCATATCGACGGCGGGAAATCGTTTTCGGTGGCTTGCATGGCAGACCTTAACAAGTTAAGTTACTCAGACAGACAACCGGCAAAGCTCGGTCACAGAAACGGATTTTTATATGGCATTATCAACACAAAAAATGGAAGGTGGGAAGCATGGTCAGTAACAAAAGAACACGGGGATTGGATCTCTCCACAAGGAATACTCTGAGCGCGTTGGATTATGCGCTAGAACAATCGGAGGTAGCTGCATCGCGCAAAGGTGATGAATTTACGTCGCAAGAATACTACGCCGCGCTACTAGCTAAGGGTGCGAGTATAAGCCAATCAGGGGCGTTGTATCGGCTAAAAGGATTGGTTATTAGTGGCAAGCTCAAAAAGCGAAAGATGACCATTGCCGGCGCACCTACCAACCTCTACAGCAAGCCATGACAGACTTACCAACATGCGAGCATTGCAAAAAGAAGCCTTGCCGAATTGTCACCATGATTGGCGATAACAAAAAAGCGCAACGAATGATCGGTCGCGTTTGCGATGATTGCGAGCATTTGATTTGCGGCTTCGATATGCCCTTTATCGAAAAAATGCACCTCATGATGTTGCGTCCTATTGCACAATAAAGCGGCGAGGTTTATCGTGCTTTTTGATAAATCGCCTCACAATGCGCCACAAGCTCGCTTTGCATCAATCGCCCGTTACCATCGCCGACAGCGCGGCGAATGTCGGCAATCAGGAAAAGAGCGGCAACAAGTGACCCGCTAGCATCGGCAAGTCGCTTTTCAAGATCGGCGTTTTCTATTTTCAGTTTTTCAATGTCGGTCATTTTGTTTCTTTCGTTTATGTTAGTGTTATCTTGTCGCTTGTCAATTAGTAAAAGCTTCCTACAAATACTATGTTCATCGTAGCAAGCCGTATTGTCGTTATTTTCGGCAAATTAACGCTATTTTCGCCAGTTTGCGCTTATTTTTCCCTAACAATTCGCACTTTCTTTCCCTTGTAGAATATAGGGAAATGAAAATAAATGAAAAAAGATGCAGAATTATCTTTACGCGGAACCGTTTCCGCTTATTATGAGGGCGCACAAGCAAACAACACTAACAAAACACAATATGAAAACTGAAATCACTAACACATTTACGGGTTACACGAAAACAATCACAACCAAAGATTTTCCAAGTGTAAAAACAATTGCAAAGCACATCCGCGCATCTAAAGCGAGTGATTGCAAATCAGTGACATACATCTACATTGATGGAGTAGGTTACGATTTGAATATGGGCGAACTTATGGCCAACGGACAATACGCAGACGCTTAATCAACCAATTAAACAGGGGCGCGGCTGTAACGCGCTAACCAATAAATTTATGACAAACAAAATAAAACAGAAACAACGACGGGCGATTATCGCTGAAACGATTGCGAAATCACACAAGCACATGGCGGTTAAAATGCCAGCAGCGTATCATGCCAAGCTGAAAAGCGAGGCTAAGGAAAAAGGCATGCTGCTCAGCGGCTACGTGCTATGCTTAATCAAATTAGGAAAGGGGGAGGCATGAGCAATCTAATTTTAGGACTAATAATTAGCGGCTTAGTATTTGGCTTGCTCGGAGTTTTCGCACTAGCCAAGGCGGCTAAGGACGAGCCACGCGGGATTAAGGTTGGTGGCGTAAAGCCATTCAAAAACGGCGCGATCGATCGCAGGCTGGCACTTGGCTTGATGGCGCAGGAGTCTAACAAAAACAAACGAAAATCATGAGCGAAAAACAATTTACAGGCAAAGTCAGCCAAATGAAACAGTCTAGCAAATTCCTAGCAAGCGAGGATTTCTTGGGACTTGGCGAAATTGTGCTGACCCTAACAGGCGTATTTGAACATGCCGACGAGGTGATGCAGGACGGCAAAAAGAAGTCGTTTTACTCTATCGGTTTTAACGACAAGCCAAAACGAATGGTATTAAACGCGACCAATCGCAAAATGTTAGCGGCAGCGTTTGGCGCAGATACGACAAATTGGATTGGTAAAAAAGTAACGCTGTTTGTCAAAGACGGCATACGCAATCCAGCAGGCGGCGAGACTGTTTGCGGGTTACGACTCAAGGCAAAACCAGATGCGGAGTTGCTCAAGGCAAAACGTGCTGGCATGATTGGAGGTGAAGCGTGAGCTTCTTCGGAATCAAACAAGGCTTGCCGTTTTCTTTATACCGTTACGACGATATAAATCAATCCGACACCATCGAAACCGTAGCTGGCAAAGCTATTTCCAAATCGCTCATTTGTGACTTTATCAAAGACGCTGGCGCATGGAAAAACTCACATCGTAAAGAGCAAACAAAGGCCATGCGCGGCGGGAGTGTCTTGGATTGCTTACTGACAGAGCCGCAACAATTCGAGAATCGTTACGTTATGTCGGCTTATGACGAGTTTCGCACCAAGGAATCAAAAGCATGGCGTGACCAAATGGAAGCGGAAGGTCGACAGGTGTTAAAAGCGAGCGAGTTCGACGCAGCACAAGCGCAACTAGACGCGATCAAATCCAAGCCAGAAGCGTTATCACTAATCAACGGCGCGCAGTTTCAAGTCGCGTTCCGTCATGCTACGGCTTACCCGTTTGCATCAAAAGGACTCATCGACATTTTGCCTGATGACGGCGAAACGATTGTGGATCTGAAAACGTGCGAACCGAGCGCGCTAGAATCGAAACGCAGCTTGGCGCGTCATATATTCGACTGGGGCTATCATATCCAAGCGGGCGCATATTGCGAGGGCATGGCTATTGCAAGCGGCATCGAACGGACGCAATTTAAGTTCATTTTTGTCACATCAAAACCACCCTTTCGCGTTGCGGTCGTATCACTGCCATTCCCTGCTATTTCATACGGCGCGGATTTATATCGTGCCGGTGCAAAACGGTTTGCTGAGTGCCTGGAGCGCAACTACTGGCCGTCGATTTGGGACGGTGAAGTAGAGATTGATTTACCAGAATATGCATACTCAGAATAATTTTTCCATACCTAACAAAACCATGACACCAAGAATACAAAAATTGATCGACATCGCATTTTACTGCGAAAACAGATTAGAGGCTCACGAAACTGTGCAGCTTACCGTCGGGGGACTCGCCGAGTTTGCGCGGAGCTACCTAGCTTTGCGGGGGGCATTAGAAAAAGCCGTCGATGACACTAGGCGGCGCATCTTAGACGCGGAGGAAGTCATGGAAAAAACTAAGCAATTACTCAACCTATGAACGAAACAGAACTAAATGCGGCACTTTTACAACAGAACCATTCGTGTGTTTTGCAATTACAAGATCGAGCGCAACAACGCCAAGATCGCGACGAATGGGAGTGGCAGATGAAGCAGGATAAAATAGAACAAATGCACGACTTTTTAGGCGAGCGTGAAACGGGGGAGGAAGAATGAAAATCATACTACCAATACCAGACCGCGAGGTATCGCCAAACGCCTCCCGTGGTCAGTCACGTTGGGCGGCGATTAAGAAAAGCAAGCTAGTTAAAGAGCATCGGGAACGCGCCAAGATCGCTACCATTTCCGCTATCGGAGAATGGTCGTATTTACCAACTGGCTACTCCCTAGCGCACTTCTTCCCGACTATGGCATTTCGGGACGAGGACAACGCAGATGGGGCGTGCAAGGCTTACAGAGACGGAATCTGCGATGCGTTTGGCATGAGCGATAAGAATTTTTGCAAAATGAAACTTTCAACACGCGGAAAAGACGCAGAGAATCCACGGGTAGAGATAACAATTTACTTTACAGCACCATAATAATGACGGCAAACATACCAAAAGACGGTGATACAATAGCTGTATGGGTATCATGCGGAGCGGCTAGTGCGGCGGCTGCGATCTTGACGGTGAGTATGTATGGAGATCGTTGCAACATCCGTTTGCTCAACAACCCAATCAAGGAAGAACACAAAGACAATCAGCGTTTTGTGCGCGACTTATCGGCGTATTTAGGTATAGAAATCGAAGTTGTAACCAATCCCGCTTTTCCAGAATGCTCTATTTTTGACGTTTTTGAAAAGCGTAAGTTTGTATCTTCACCATATGGCGCACCATGCACGGGCGAACTGAAGAAAAAAGCACGTCAGCATTGGGAAAACAACAACCATGCAGACTGGCACGTTATCGGATTTACGGCAGATGAAAGGCATCGACACGAACGATTTATTGCAACCGAAAGAAACAATGTTTTGCCTATCCTAATCGAGCGCGGAATGTCAAAAAATGATTGCGGGAAAATGATGGTTGCGATAGGATTGAAAATGTCTATTGCCTATGAAATCGGAATGCCGAACGCTAACTGTATGGGATGCGTTAAGTCATCAAGTCCTGCATATTGGCAACTTATAAAAAAGATAGCACCCGAACAGCATGATAAAATGTGTGAAGTCACCAGGAGGCTTGGATGCAAACTTGTTAAATTGAAAGGCAAAAGAATTTTCCTTGATGAATTGGCAGATGGATTTTACGGCAACTTAAAAAAAATGGATCTCGATTGCGGGTTTTTCTGCGAGGAGAAATGGAAATAACAAAAACAAATCATGCAACTACCAACCTACCAAATTAAAGTTTACCTAAGTGGTTCAATCGAAGCCGCAAAGCAAGTAATACGCGAGCATGTGCTAGAAAACCCGCTATGCGTCACCATTGAGCCAACCACGTTCATTTACACTGGCGGAGAGGAGCAAGGCTATGTCCTTGGCTTGCTTAACTACCCGCGCTTTCCAACTCCCCCAAACGAATTAAACGTCCGCGCCGACATGCTGGCAGAGTTGCTACTTGTAAAAACATTTCAGCGGTCTGCATTGGTGGTAAAGCCAGAACTCACAACATGGATCACGCTAGATAATTTAACCCAAAACGAAATAGAACCAGAATCAACAACAAAATGAGTAATATACTACTAAAACTAAAGATAGACCTGCTAAAGGTCACGGGCGCGAAGATCATCAACGCCAAAGACGGCATTGAATACCTAGCAATTCCAATCAAAACCAGCGGCATGTTTTATGCCGGCAAAGGGTGCTATCTCGACCTCGACATGCGCGAGAATAGAGACGGCGTTGACCAATACGAAAACACCCACATGTTGACAATCTCACCAACCAAGGTGCAGCGTGAGGCTAAGGAAAGAACGCCGATTGTCGGTAATGCCAAGACGCTGACATTCGGCGACCGTGGGCAACCGGCACCGCAGAAACCAGCACCGAAGCATCATAGCCAGGTGGTAATTCCAGAGGATGACGACTCGGATTCAATTCCGTTTTGATCTAAAATAATTCTTGACGCTGCCATCCTACTATGCTAGGTTGGCGCGTCGAGAGACAAACTCTTTAGAACGAGTTACATACAGACAATGCAAGTTTTCCCTTGCTCTTTTCCTAGCCGTGTCTGCGGGTTCTAACTAGGATTAGGGCAAGGGCTTTTTATTTATAGAATTATGTCAACTTATTACTAGAAATTAAGATCGCCACAATGGCAGAAGAAGCGTTTGGAAATCATGCAGCGCGATAGCTTCCAATGCATGTCGTGCGGAGACTCAGAAAGAACGCTAAACGTGCATCACAAAACGTATCGCAAAAATGCAGAACCTTGGGATTACAAGGATGAAAACTTTATCACATTGTGCGAGGATTGCCACGAGTCAATACATGGTGACATTGAAGAGATTAAAATGAACACGACAAACACCTTGAAAAGTGAGGTTTTGTTATCAGTTTCAAGATACAATAACATGTATTACTTAAACGCTTTCAATACCCTTGGACTAACGCTTTCAGGAAAGCTCAACTACCTGAGTCAAGACATGAGCAATGCGCGCATAAAAATGGCAGAAACGCTTATCGCCGATATGCAAGAGATTGTTGACGAAGCAAAAAGCAAAGGTTGGAGAGACCCATTTGCAGAACTCGACAAGATGTTAGGCGCGGCAAAAGAGGGGGATGCAAAAAACCAATAAACCAATGAACAAATTACCAGCAATACAATTTTATGTCGGCGACTGGCGCAAAGACCCAGGAGTGCAAGCGTTGAATTACCATGACCGTGGGGTTTGGTTCGAGATGATTTGCCTAATGCACGAATCAGAACAAAGGGGGAAATTACTCCTAAACGGGGCAGCCATGCCAGAAGATGCACTTGCTAGAATCCTTGGTTTGGATAACCAAATCCTAACCACCACGTTAACCACCTTGTTAACCTATGGGGTAGCTACACGTTGCGATGATTCGGGCGCGATTATGTCAAGACGCATGATTCGGGACGAAAACCTGCGAAAAGTGCGCGCCGAGTGCGGAAAACAGGGGGGAAACCCTAATTTGGTTAACCAAAAACCAACCACCAAGGTTAACCAAAAACCAACCCCTTCATCTTCATCTTCATTTTCAATTTCATCTACTAGAGTATTATCCTTAGATAATACTCATAGCGAAAAAATTTACAATCTGTATCCAAAAAAGGTCGGCAAAGACGCGGCATTGAAAGCAATCAAAAAAGCACTAGCCACAGTTGACGCGAATACACTGGAGCAAATTGTAACGGAATACGCGGAATCACAAAAAGGACAAGACGCGCAATACATACCTAACCCGTCAACTTGGTTTAATCAAGGCAGATGGCAAGATGATAAATCAACATGGAAGCGTGAAAACAAGCAAATCAACTACTCAAAAACAACCTACGCTGACAGACACCCGACAGACCCAGAAGCAAACCAATCTTATGAGGACTTTCTAAAATGAGCGACCTGAACGAAATTTACGCCAAGATCAAAAAGACAATCGAGGAGCAAAGCGAGAAATACGATTCTTTGCACGCTGGTGACGCTGCCACGCTCGTTTCAGAGCCAACTAGGGTGAATATACCAATAATAGGGCAAACCACCCGCCACGACGATTCTGTGACGATTCACGGCGAGGAGTGGGAAAACGCATACGAACGGGCAAAAGTATGCGCTGAACGTGGGGGGCTGATTGTCGCCTACGGTGGGCGTGGGACTGGCAAAACGCAGATGGCTTTTCACCTTGCCAGAAATGCGAATTTTCCAAACTGCACCTTACCACCGATCTACAAAAACGGATTTACAACAGAGACAAAACCACGACCAGCGATTTACACGAAAGCGATGGAGATTTTCCTAGATTGCAAACATTCGTTTTCTCGCAAAGACGCGCCTACAGTAAAAGAGATTTTGCAAAAGCTAGAGGATGCTGCGTTTTTAATCATTGACGAAGCTCAGGTGCGCGGAGAAACAAAATTCGAGGATGACATGCTTACGCACATGATCGACAAACGCTATGACGGCGAACGGGCTACAATGCTCATAACAAATCTAGGGCGAAAAGAGTTTGCTGCCACTCTTTCACCTTCCATTATTTCCCGCATCGAGCAAATCGGATGCGGGATTGATTGCAACTGGCAGAGCTACCGAACCAAAACAAACAACACGAAATGAAACATGTGGCACACAATAAAAGAAATCAACTTAGAGAACTACATTTGTTCGCTGGAGCAGGGGGAGGAATCCTTGGAGGAATGCTCTGTGGACACCGAACAGTATGCGCAGTCGAGATCGAAAAATACCCTAGAGAAGTCTTGCTCCAAAGACAACGCGATGGAATCTTGCCAGAGTTTCCAATCTGGGATGACGTGCGAACATTTGACGGAAAGCCCTGGCGCGGAAAAGTCGATGTTGTTTGCGGAGGATTCCCTTGTCAGGACATTTCATGCGCAGGAAAAGGAGCTGGCATCGACGGAAATCGCAGTGGAATGTGGGGAGAAATGGCGCGAATCATTGGCGAAGTGGGACCGCGCTACGTTTTCGTGGAAAACTCACCAGTTCTCACTATTCGGGGGCTTGGAAGAGTTCTTGGAGACTTGGCCGAAATGGGGTATAATGCGCGATGGGGAGTTTTGGGAGCTAGAAGCCTTGGTGGCTCAGTGGAACGAGAGCGGATTTGGATTGCCGGCACCGACAAAAGCCATGGGCAAGCGTGGATGGGGCATAAGCAATATCAAAGCGCGTTACTCTCCGGAATTAGAGGCAAATGCCCGTCTTTTTGGTTACAAGCCCCATCCAAGTGTTTTGGAGTGGAGCATGGGATGGATTCCTACGTGGACCAGGTTAGTGCCATTGGCAATGGACAAATTCCAATCGTGGCGGCACTCGCATGGAGAATTTTAACACAGTAAAACTATGAACGACATAACAGAAAACAAACACGGAGGAAACGCCAACTCGAAAGCGGCGTTTGAAACTATTTATAAAAATCTAACGCTCAAACAAGCGCAAGTATTGGCGACCATTAAAGCCAGGGGCAGCTTCGGTAGGACTTGCCGAGAAATCGCAGAACGTCACCTGGTTGGAATGAACGCAATCAGCGGCAGGCTAACCGAGCTAAAAGCAATGGGCAAAATCAAAGTCGTCGGACGGCGTGACGGATGCGCGGTTTATCAAATAAACGAACCATGAAAACGATTGAACAATTAATAGCGGAGACAATCGCGGATCGAACATCTGAGCAACTCGCCCTAGGCTGGCTAAGATACGAGGAGCTTAGGCGATTCAGCGTTGCGGCGTATCAATGCTTGGTCGCGCGGAATTTAGACGGCGAAAACTTTGACGAAATGGTTACAATTGAACTTTTGAAGCGGGAGAACAGCAACAAAACGCGCCTTGCAACTATTGTGGAATAAAGAAAAGTGAAAATAAATGAAAATAAATGCAGAATTATATTCACACTTGCTCTCTTTTAGTCTAAATCTTTCCCCGTCACCAGCAACCAACAAAATTATGGAACCAATTAAAACAGTAAAACATCAAATAGCCGACAAAGTACAAGTAGCAGCGTATCAAGCGGCAATATCAACTCTTGCTAAATACAAAACAGACAATGAAGATTTTTTACTGATGGCATTTGGAGAGGCTTTTTTCGCCGCATCAAAAATTGCAACTGGTGATAATTTTTCACAACTGCAATTTTATAAATTAGTCAAACATGGCTACAATGTTGCAATCATTGAGTTTCAAGGATAACCAACCAATCAGGGGCGCGACTGAATACGCGCAACTAATTAAACCAAACCAAACAACACATTATGAAAATTAAAAATTACGCTGCTGCAGTTTCAAAAATCGAAAAATGCAAAACATTGAAAGCATGCGATAAGCTAGAAGAATATTTTGAAAGATGCCACGATGAGGACTTTTTTACTACATCGGATTACCTCACCCTAGATGGACTCTTGAACCAGAGGAGAAACGAAATCGAGGAACAAACCATCTGTTGAAATTGCAGATCAATGGGTAAAATAATAACACCATGACCAAAAACGAAGCTCTCAGAATAATCGTCCAGCACCGCCAAGACCTGCACGGGCTTGTTAGCGATTGTCCAGACATATCGGCGGCAATACTGTCCACACGGGCAGCCCTAGACATCGCACAGAACATGGCAGAGACGGACAATCCCACACTGCCACACGCGATGGCGACCATTAAGCGGCGCATTGCCGTTATCAAATCGCAGTCGCACAAAATTAAATCTCCTAGCCGAGTGGCTAACGGGTAACACAATCCCTGCCAGTGCCGACTAACGATCTTTAGGCAAGCACTGGCGGGGGAAACACTTTACGAAATGTAACTAAAAAAATGAAAAAACAAACACAACCGCATCGAGGCGGGAAATGGGAGAAGCAGGACGGGGGATTAAAGGAGTGCTTCCCGCAGATTAACATGGATGAAATCATCGCGGCTTGTGACAGGTTTTTGGAAGCGCGAGAACCTAACTTTGCGGCGAATGAGGCCAAGCGCAAACTCAAAGCGTTTGGTAGGAATTTTAGAAGCGGGAAATTGATTTAATTATGACCACAGAACAACTAATTACCAACATAGCAGAGGCGGCTAAATGCACACCTACCGACATTACTGGCAAGTCACGAGTGATTCACATCGCCAACGCTAGGGCGGTGCTACAACACGCGCTAAGACAGCATGACTGGACTTATGTAAGGATTGCTCAGGTATTCGCCACGGATCACAGCAGTGTAGTCAAGAACGTGCGGAGGGTAGCAAAGGCGGTTGAATTGGCTAAAATACATTTTGCAATAAATAATGTTGACAAACCGTAAAAAAGCGGAAAAATGAACTTATGACTGACCTGCACGACCAGAATAGTTACGAGCAATGGCAAGAGCAAGAGCATGGGGAGGCGCAGACCAACGCGTATCGGGAATGCGCGGTGGCAATGATGCGGGTTTTACATGCGGCAATCGCGTCTTGCTCGGAATCACCAGTGAAATCGTGGGGCGTAATGTTTGCGGTATCTCATCCTTATTGTATGGGAAAAAGCATGTCTGAGATTGCGGCAAAGTTGAAAGTATCGAGGGCATCAATATCGAACGCAGCAACTGAGTTTTGCAGACAAAATAATTTACCGCCGTCTAGCTACATGAAGTCAGAGGATGCGCAGGACTCATCGAGACAGGCAAGACTTGGATTGATTCAGAGACACAATGAACGCAAACAATTAGCAAACAGCAAATAACACATAACGAAATGAATACAGAACTACAAGACGCAACAGCGCAACGAATCACTGAACTACACCAAACGGTGTTAGCGTCCGTCAATGGCGCATCGGAGCATATCAACGCAGCTATGATGGCGAGCGTTGAGATTGGCGGTCACATCGGGCAGATCGGCAGGGGGCAACGCATGGCATGGCTAAGAGACAACTGTCCTGAGATCGACCAGAAACAAATCGCTGCGTATCTTAGCATTGCGGCGACGTATCGGAAACGACCTGACAATGCGATTGACCATCGCTTCTTTGCTTTGCTTGGCATGATCGACGAGCCAGAGACAGGGGACACACCTACCAAGACAGCCAACCTCGCGCCGCAATGGATTGCGTGGACTGGCAAGCTTGTTGGTCACTTTAGCCAAATGACGCGATCAACTCCCGTTACGCAATGGGAATCGGGTGACAAGGAGGCAGTTGCGGCGCAATTAAAGCCGATTGTTGACCTTTATAACGAGATTACAAAATGAGAACTAACGCATCAACACCTAATCGAAATTGCCAGCATTGCAGCGTGGAGTTTAAGCCAAAGCGTGGCTCAGTTGGCAAGTTTTGTTCAATCAAATGCAAATGCGAAAAGCAAAAGAACGACAAGATTTACGGCAGATCGGAGCGTTTTAGATGTGCTGTATGTCATGCATTGATTGGATTAGGTATTAAGAAGTCAGGCAATCTTATTGGCATTGAAAAAGGCAACATCACAAAGAGGTTGAAAGCCGCAGGGATCAAGCGATATGAACCAGAGGGCGGAACATGGCAATTGTCAGCAGCGATACTAAGGCGCAAAGAAAAGTCATGGCAAGATGCTTGGATGGATGAATATGATTTCAAGTTTCCAGATTGGTCATCCTTGATCGCCCTTGAAATATCCAGAAAAAAAGGGAGAGATTATCAAAAAAGAATGCATCACGAATCAGGCAAAGGCAGTTTGTTTAGGCTTAAGAAGATTATCCGATGCAGGGTTTATGGTGCGATAAAGCAATCAACAAACGCAAGACCAAGAATGCCACAGAGAACAACTGAAATGCTTGGTTGCTCCATTCAAGAAATGAAGAACCATTTACAAAAGCAATTCAAGCGCGGCATGACATGGGAGAATCACGGCACACATTGGCACGTTGATCACATCGTTCCTTTGTCTCAGTTTGACTTCACGAATCCAATTCAATCCGCCATGGCTACACATTACACAAACTTGCAACCTCTTTGGGCAAAAGACAATTTTATAAAATCAGACAGGGTAACACAAACACATCAACTACAGCTACTATGAAAAGAATACAAAGTGCATACCCCGGTAAGAATGCTAGCAAAAGCGTCAAAAGTACGAGTTCCTTCTCTATTC
>Ga0181365_1000235_pt1 | contig 12060 bp, 16 predicted proteins | sample Fa13NDMM110DN_FD_130097 | JGI IMG/M metagenome (GOLD analysis project Ga0181365, IMG submission 130097) | Freshwater viral communities from Lake Michigan, USA - Fa13.ND.MM110.D.N | ecosystem: Environmental > Aquatic > Freshwater > Lake | place: USA: Michigan | collected 2013-09-24
ACATTTAATTAAATGCTTATCCTTTAAGTCTCCTCCCATATCATCTACTATGATTAATGAGTTCTCCATCTCATATTCATTATCAACACAGTCTTCTTTAATTGACAGCAACTCGTCCTGAATGTCTTCTAATGTATCACAATCAAGCTCGTGAAATACTTTATCGTGTTTATCAAAAGGGTGTTTCTCAACTGAAAGATAACTTGTTAATGGAGTAAATAAATAAATATTATCAAACTTACTTCTATAATAGTCTTTTGATTTAAACATAGAGAGAAGCAATGAAGACTTGCCAGAACCGCCTGAACCACATAAACACCACACGAAACCATTTGCACTTGGAATATTTCTATTAATATCTTTAATATATACATTCATATTTTCTTTTACTGGAGTCATTTGCTTTAATCCACTTGGAATTTCAGTAATCATATCTATATATAAACAGATATAATTTTATTTAATTAATTAATCCTTGTAAAGCCCAGTTTTTTTGAAATGAATTCAACAACATAATCATCATTGTTAGACCATTTCGTGTAATCCTCTCCTTCAATGGTAACGTTTATTGCGTCAATAACTTTATCCTCTGCGTCATAAAGCGTAGCCCGAAATGTTGCTGACTGATTCAGAGTTAATATGCTTATATCAAGCGAAAAACGAACGGCGGTCTGAATTACAGTTTTATTAAATGGAAGAATATTTGACATATATATATCTTAATATTATAGTTTTAAATACTTAATTGTTTGGTTTTATGATTGTTGAATTACATTCCAATATGTTCCATCACAAATTAATTCACAGTTGAAGGTTGCAGTGCCAATTGATACAGTTGCGGCAGCAGTTATTGAATTTACAGGAATCATACTAGCAGCACCCGCCCCTATTGTAAAGGCGTGTGTCGTGTTTGTTCGTCGTTTAAACACAACATAAGCTCCTTTTACACTTGCTGTTGTTGGAGTTGGAAGCGTTATAACTTGTGCTGCTGATCCCATCGTAACTGAATAGAATTGGGCGAGTGGTGCTGTTAAAGTTATACTGAATGTCAGTGTTGAAACACCGATGTTATGGTTAAAACCGCCCTGAATAAACATCGTTGTTGAGCTTGTTCCAATAGCGATTACATTTGCTGCTGCTGCCGTTAATACGTTCGCCCCATTACCAATCACGATATTGTTTGAACCCGTTGTTAAAGTTGTTGCGTTAGAACTCCCAATAATAGTATTGTTTGCTCCTGTTGTAATAGCTGTACCACTGTTATAACCATATGTTGTATTTCCGTTTGCGCTTGTTATCATACTATCACCTGAAAACATTCCAACACACGTATTGTTATTACCAGTTCCTAGTGCTCCTGTTTGGAATCCGCTTTTATGTCCTATAAAAACATTATTTGCACTACTCGTTATCCCTATTCCTGAATCATTTCCAACTAGTGTATTATTTGAACCTGATGTTATTGCTGTTCCTGCTGATGTCCCAATGAGTGTATTTGCACTTGCGGTTGTTGTCATACTATCACCTGAAAAATTCCCAACACAAACGTTACTACCACCCGTCCCCGCTGCTCCTGTTTGGAATCCGCTTTGATAACCAATACAAACATTATCACCTGCTGTTGTGATTCCGCTTCCTGCTTTGTGCCCGACGAGTGTGTTTTGAGTTGAAGTTGTTATCATACCAAAACCACTTTGAAACCCAACGCAAGTATTTTTTGAACCAGCTCCAGCACTTGCTCCTCCTGTGTTGTATCCAGAACTGACCCCTATAAAAGTATTTTCAATTCCATTGTTATTTCTGCTACCAGCCGCAACCCCTACAAAAGTATTATTTGAACCATTTGAAGAGAATTCACCTGCTAACGCACCAACAAAAGTATTTTGAGCTGCGGTGACAGTTACCAAACTGCTTCCCGAATTGAAACCTACCATTGTATTCCTTGAAGTTGCATTGTATATAATTGTTCTTGGTGCTCCCACGCCGATAATTACATTTGTTGTATCACCTGATCCTTGTCCCACATTAAAATTAGTTGTCCCATTAAGCGTAAGGTTTGGCGAATACAAATTTGCACTAGAACTACCGAAATTAAATAATTGTCTTGCTGATACAGTAGAATTTTCAGTCCCAATTATGCTGTGGTTGCCAACAAACCCTTCTATATAAGTATTTGCCGTATCACTATAAATACGCCCCTGTGCTGCTCCGCCTGCTACGGCAGATGTATCATTTAAATTATAAAATGTGTTAGTTATACTTCTTTTTGCTGATGCCGCTGACCTAAACCGCAATTCACTATTAAAATCTGAAATTACATATGTTGTAAAATAGAACTCTCCCATTTCAATCATAGTCACTGGTCCAAGACCTGTTGATACTATAAACTGCTGTAACCCATTCTCATTATTATTTTTATAAGTTACATTTAATCCTGACCCTGAAATGGTGCTTGGTGTTGTTGTTGCTCTAATATCATAAGCAGAAACCGTAAGTGTTCCTGTACTTGGAAGATATGAAAAAGGAGTTGTAGTTATATCAAATAGTAATGCTTTTTGTCCTGCACCCGTGCTTGTGAATACTGGGTAATAATTTATCCCTGCGTTTGTATCTGCGACCGCAACTGTTAATGCTGCTCCTGCGACACTATCAACATAAGTTTTATTTGTGAGTTGGTCTGCGGTTGTTGGAACAACTGATGACTCTGGAAGGGTTGTAAATGTTTTTATCCCTGTGATACTTTGTGCACCTGTTGTTTTAACTGTAGTATTGAATTGCGTTTGTATATTACTAGTAACACCATCTAGATAACCCAATTCAACATCTGTTATTGTTAATGCGTTTGAAAGAATAGATCCTCCTGTTGTTAATTCTATGCTTTTTGCTGTTAGAGTTTTTAAAGCTGTAATAGTTAAATTATTATCAACTGTAGTAGTATCAGTTGCTGATGTATATGTAATTCCAGTTAATGTTTGTGTATTTGCAGCAACTTGCGTTCCAATATCAACACCATCTAAAATTAAATTGTTTGTAATCACATCATCTGCGACCACATTTGAAAGTCCTGAAATAGTTGGAACATTTGCCAGTTTATTATTCAATCCGTTAAACATATATTATATAAACATTTTATTTAAACAATAATAAAATAAAATATTTAAAAAATAACAGCTAGTAAAAGAATATAACAGTATTTAATTACAAGTGCTGTTATAACGCTCTTAACTTGCTCTGTGAGAAGTTCTGTAAATTTGGCGAAATCTTCTCCAACAAAAAAAATCCTATTGATTTTATTTTATTTTTATTACGTCTCAAAAAAGATGATTTAACAATTTTATCAAATACAAGGTCAATTACCATTTCAACAACTTCAGTTTTATTTTCAAAGTATTCTCTACATACATCAATAACAACAGCTTTCTTAAAGTGTCCTTTCTTACTGCTAGTAAATAAATCCTCAACAATTTGGCAACAAAATAAAACAACAGAATGATTCAACGCTAATTCATTAGTATTAAAAATTTTTAACGCTTTTTTTAATTCATTTACAGCTTCTTGCTTTATTTTTAAATATTTTATTTCCTTTCTCTTCTCTCTATATCCTTTAACAGAATCAAGATTTAAATGTGTTTGAGTTAAATCTACAACAGCGTTTTCATCATCACTTTTAACTATTTCATTAATAAGTAGTGATATAGGTTCAGTTTCAGAAACTGAATCTCTTCTTTTAATAACAGGTTCAGTCATTTATAATATATTATAATATTTTAATTTTATTATATAATAATATATAAATGAACGAAATTGTATCACTACCAAAAGCAAGTTTTTCATTAAAATATAATGATATAAGTACTAGTGATGTTTTTGCCAATTATCCTGTTACAAATAATGTAGGCACTATAAATGCAACTAGAACACAAGCAACTTGGTATTCTTTAAATCTAGAAAATATTTTAGGTGACTTGTATAATAAATATGATATATTTACATTAAGATTAAATACAATTTCATATCAACAACAATTAGCATTCGGTGTAGCTCCATTTGATAGACTAGTTTATTTTTCAGTGTCAGGGCTTCCTTGGTATAATAATAATTATTCCATTACAAGAAAAACACTAGTTAATTCAGCCATATTAGGTTCAAACAATTTCATTCAAAACGTATGTGATACATTAAGCTTTGAAAATTCTTATGTAGCTACTTTCAGAAAACAAAAAACAACTGACATAACAATTCAATTACTTTGTTTAGATGGAACAAGTCCAGCTATGAATGCGGCTACTCAATTTCCAAGAATAAGTTGGTTTTTTGATATATTTCCTGCTGGTGAAAGAATTGATTTGGATTAAACCAATAAAAGTATGAAGCAAATAATTAAAATATTATATTATTATAAATGAGTTTAAAGGTTGCACAACTAACAGCATATTTTGCCACGACAGATAGTAATTATGTAAATATAGATATGAGAGCAGTTCTAGGTGAAGAAAATTTTAAACTAGGACAGAAATATAATTTAGTTTTGAAAGGGCAAATGAACGATATAGGAATACTTACATCAGATCAACAAGCAGACCGTTTTATCGTTTCTAGTAATATGATGAGATTCCAAAATTATGAAACAGCGGTTAATAAAACAGCGGCTACATTTGGTTTAAATCAAATGGTTTCCTATGCTACATATCCAATGTATTATTATGATACTGTAACCTGTAATAGTCAGCCACTATCAAACAGTGCTTTTCATACTTTTATTTTGGAAGCTGAAATGGGTTTTTTTAAAATTCAAGCACAGAATCAAACCAATAATACAAGTAGCACAATTATATATCCGAATTATCTTTTGATATTTGATATTTATAAATGTAGTTAGAGAGAAAAACAATTAAATAAATTATTGATAATTTATATAAAAATAAAATATTAAGCAATAATATAAACCAAATGGAAGATATTATTGAAATGGTAAAAAAAAATAGACCACACCTAAACGCTAATAGTTTGAAAACTTATAAAAGCATTCTTAAAAACATTTATGACAAATGCTATGATGATAAGGAATATAAATTAGAAAACTTTGATAAAGATGAAAGTATTTTAAAACATTTAACTGATATGCCTTATAATAAAAGAAAAACTGTTTTGGCTTCATTATCAGTCTTAACAAATAATAAAAATTATAATACTCAAATGTTAAAAGATATTCACGAATTTAATGAAAATGAAATGAAACAAGAAAAGACTCCACAACAACAAGAAAATATGATTGAGCCCGAAGAGGTTGAAAAAATATTTAATACACTTGGAGAACACGCTAAAATAATTTTAAAGAAAGATAAATTAACTCCAACAGATTTAAATGAATTAATGAAATGGGTTATGTTAGCTTTAACAGGCGGAATATTTCAAGCACCAAGACGTTCTATTGATTTTGGAAATATGAAGTGGCGTAATTATGATTCAGAGAAAGATAATTATGTAGATATCAAGAATGGAAATTTTGTATTTCAAAATTACAAAACAGCAAAGCAATATGAAAAACAAGAGAATGAAATAAGCAAACCATTAAAGGTAATATTAAATAAATGGTTTAAGGTTTGTGATTGTGATTATGTTTTGTTTGATAATAAGAAGCAACCATTAACAAGTCCTCAAATGACACATCGTTTGAATGAAATATTTGGTAAAAAAATAAGCACATCTATGTTGAGACATATTTACGCTACCAAGAAGTTTAGTGGTGTAAATTTAAAAGAGTTGGCAGAAACTGCTACAGAGATGGGTAATAGTCCAATGCAACTTTTGAAATATGTGAAACATTAATTACCATAATATTTTGTTAGCATAGTAGCCTGATGTTCCAATTTTTGATAAATCATTTTCGTGTCTTGCTTTATATAAGTATCTTCTTTTGTCAGCAAATGATTTTCCTTCTTCTTTAATATAAGTTGGATAATCTTTGTAGCCAACTTGTCCTATAGTACTAATAAGTTTATTATTTTTGAATACATCTATCTTCTTATCTTTTTTTGTAGAAGGTTTTATTTTAACACCAAGTTTATATGCTTGTTGAAAAGAGTAAGGTAATATTTTATAATCCATATATTTATAAAATATTATATTTTAATGTGGCGTTTATACGGCGTTGATAAATTATATAGCTTAAATGAGGTTTATACCATCAATTGATGATATAAATCGGTTAATACTAGTGTAAATAAGCAATTAAAAATTTTTAATTGTCAGTTTATGTTGGGTTAAACCCATTTATGCTGTCAAAGTGGTTAAATATCAATTTAACCAGCCCTTTTCTTATATAATTTATCAACCAAGGTTAAACCCAAGGCTGGGTCGCCGTCAGGCGGAATATACATTCTTATTTGTTAGCTGACTAGTATCTAATTTGAGCTGCCCCGTTCTCACAGATGATAACGGCGTGATGTAAGCAGTAATAATCAAAACGAACAGCAGGAGTAGTAGCGTTGGCATTGAAAATCATATTGTGATAAATCGTTTATACCGAGAACTGTAAGCATTTAACCTTACAGTATTTCTCCTTACCTTTTTGAATGGGGTAAGAACTCTCACGAGTTGGACTAGACTATATCTTAAGCTGTCATAGCAATTGATTAGATTGCTCCAGCCCACTGGCATTTAGTCGTTGAACCGCCTTCATATCCTTATCATAACGGATTTAGAAGACTGGCTGCGGATTGTCTTATAATAATAACCTTTTTACTATACCTTATGTTGTTAGCATAAGCCACCAATAAGTTTCCTTACTGGTTTAGTAGTTATTACCTTCAAGATATCCCCGCAATTTGGAAGTGTTGCTTGTTAAATTAATTTAACAAACTAGCATTACTTTTGGTAACACTTTTGAAGACATAAAGAAACTTTCATCTTCGGTAGAAGTATTTCTTCCAGAAAACATTTGGTCTTGGTTGGCACTTGGAAAGCTAACAAGCTCTTGTCCTATTCCGAATGCACCTGAAACAGATTGTAAGTTACCAGCATATGTATTTGCGGTTTCAGTAGAAGCAACTGGAACTGCTAGTGTATCATAAGTGTATAAATTAATACAAGGGCTATAATCTAAATCATAAGGAGAGCCAAGAGCACTGCAGTAATAGTTAAACATAGTTTGATGGTCTCCACCTCCAGTAGAAGACGAACCAGGGTGTTTAGTTGGAAGAGATTCAGACCCGAATTGCCACCAATATTCGTTAATGTTATAGTTGAATGAACCATAAGCATCGTGTGTAATAGCACCTGAAGCGTGCTGACGAATAGTAGATATAAGTGCTTGAACTGAACTATATTTGAAAGGAACAGGACAAGACACGTTAGTAGTAGCATTTAATAAATTGGCGTTATAAACCAAGTTGGAATATCTGTTAATAGCCATTGTTAAAGGAGCACCAGCTGTTGAGGCTTGAATTACACCTAGAGCTTGGTCTGAAAGTTCAATAAAAGAACCAATAATTTCTACATTGGAAAGAGCAAAAGAAGCCATAGCAGTAATGGAAACAAAAGGAATGAGAGCTGAACTAACTAGCTGAACTTCAAGACGAATAGGAGAAGAAGTCATAGCAAATAGGGGTAGGTATTTATCAGACAAAGAACCAAGAATAGAAACAAGAGGAATACAGAAAGTTCTGCTAGTGGTTACACCGCCAATAGCTAAACCCGCTGCCGCACCATAAGTAGGATTTGAGATACGCATACCTCTTAAAGCATTAACAGAGTAAATAGGAGTAGCAGAAGCACCAGCACCTGAACCAGCCACAAGCACAGCACAAGATTCTTCAAAGCCTTCTACAACTGAACCCTTGTAGCTCACATTATCAGCCGAACGTTGTTTTGTGCACAACTGAGCAACCAAGTTGCCATAATTATCAATATCTTCTAACACAAGATATTATACCAAGAACTGTAAGCATTTAACCTTACAGTATTTCTCCTTACCTTTTTAAATGGGGTAAGCACTTTCTCAAGCGGGTTTAGACTATATCTTAAGCTTTCATAGCAATTGATTAGATTGCTCCAGCCCATCAGCATTTAGTCGTTGAACCGCCTTCATATCCTTATCATAACGGAGTTAGAAGACTGGCTGCGGATTGCCCTATAATATTAACCTTTTTACTATACCTTATGTTGTTAGCATAAGCCACCAATAAGTTTCCTTAATGGTTTAGTAGTTAATACCTTGAGGGGTTTCCCGTCAATTTGGAGATGTCGCTTGTTATATAATAACAAACTAGCATTACTTTTAATAACACTTTTGCACTCTGTTAGATTTTAAAGTGCTACCGTGAAAAACTCTTAAACGTTGGATAAATCCGTGAGCTCCTGCCTTGGAAAGACGAACCCAATCTTGTGCTGTAGCACCGTTTGTTCCTGTCATAGAAAATTTCAAATATGTATCGTGAGGAGACAATACAGTATTTCTATTACAAGGAATGTTAAAAATCATTACATCATTTGCGGCGTAAGTTTGAGCTCCTTGGGGTTGAATGTTGGAAGTATAGGGTCTAGCACCCATAGCATCAACTTTATTTTGATACAGCAAGTTCTTTGGTAGAGACATTATAATATAACATTACAAAATAATTTTATATTATAAAAAATAATTAATATAATTTGGTTGAGGTTTTATTTCTTCTACATATTCATTATCTTCTTCTTCAATATATTGCTTGACTTGTTTTGTTTTTTTTGGAGCTTTTGTTTTTTTTGTTCTCTTAATAATAACGATTTCTTCACTTGAAGAACTATCACAATCTTCATCTTCTGACTCACTAGAACTGGGTTCAACTTGAATTACTTTTTGCTTAATCTTTTTATCTTTAATAGGAGGAGCTGGTTTTTTATTCTCTATTTTATCTAAAGGTAATGGCGGTGCTATTTTTGATTTCAATACTTTTTTTACTTTATTTGGGCTTAACTCTCGTTCTAGTTTTTCTAGTTCCTCGTCAGTAATTATAAATTCTTTCATTTCATCTACTGGTTCTTTTTCTTTTGGAGTTTCTTTAGTTATATCTTTTTTAACATATCCTTCTTTTTCCAAAAGGTCTCGTTTTGCTTGTATAATTTTGTCTTCTTTTTTCTTGGCAATGTTTTCTGCTCGCTTCTCTGCCATCTTTCTAAAATTATCCATTTGCTTTTCGCTTGGAGGCGGTCTCGGTCTCTTTGGTTTTAAAAGCGGTGATTTGTCGTTCTTATCGTTTTCTGAATTTTCCATATTTTATATTAAATGAGATTTTAAAATTGATAGATTATATAATTATAAGTTATATAATTTATCAAGAACAGTTTAAACCTTTATGGTTCTTTAAAAGTTTGTAAAACTTTTCTAACTTGTTCCTTAACTTTTAAAGCTGGATTTTTAATTGACATTCCTAGATTGCTTGGCTTCATAGGCAACTTTAAATCTGTTAGCCTACTTTGTTTTACCATCATTGGTTTCATTATAACATATAATTATATTATAATTAAATTACTTTTTTATAAAGTTGGAATTTAAGCTTGGAATGCACTACGAACATTGCCAATATCTTCTTGGGTTTGTTGTTCTAATGCTTTGGCACGCTCTCCAAATTTCTCAAGCTTTCCTCTGCTTGAAGAAGAAACACCAGCAACTCTCTGGCTGGCTTCTTGTCCTACAGAGCCTAGTTGATTTTTAACTTTTCCAGTTGCCATACGGGTATCAGCTCCAACATCTTGTAGTTTTTTTAATCCTGAAGCACCACTTTTTAATCCAGCTGAAACTGCTCCTAGACCAAGGCTTAATCCAGGAATCATAGAAGTTACTCCTGTAGATTGAAGAGCATCAATAACTCGTGCTCCTGTTGAAAGTCCTTGCTTAATAGCTCCAACTTTTCCAGATGCTGCTACAATTCCACGTTCTACATCACGGACTGCTCCTTGTCCCATTTCAATTCCTTTGGCTATACCTCGTTGAGCTTGTTTCTCAACATTTTGTATTTTGCTTCCTAGTGAGCCTACACCTTTCTGAATTTTTTGTCCCAATCCACCTACAGCTTTTGATAATTTGTTTCCTAGTCCTTTCGCCATTTATAATATAATATAAGATTATTATTTTTAATAATTTAATTGTAAAGTAATGCTCCACTCTCCACCATTTAAATCTAATAAATCTAAATCTTGGTCTAGTAGTCTTATTTGTAATGAACTGAAATTTTTAACACTTGCTACACGGTCACTTAATCCGAATACATTTGAATAACTTAAAATACTTCCTTGTGAAACTGTAATTGGAATACTTGTTAAAATACTTGCATTATTATCTGCTACATTTGCTGTTTTATTTACAGTAATTAAATTATTACATTCAATTAAAATATTACGAATTGTGAAAAAATTTACACTAATTGTGCTTGTAAGAGATAAGCCACTGCTGTTGTATTGTGATGCATCATTAAAGCCTAATAATTCAAAACAAGTGCTACTACTCTTAAATGAAAAAGTTTGACTAGAATGTGTAAATGTATATAAATTATTTGCTGAATTATATGTGATTGTAAATCCAGTCATTACAGTCATAAGATAAGTCATAAGTGTATTTACATTATAATTACTAGGAGGAATAACCAAATTAATATTAGGTCCTGATCCAACAGAATAAACAAGTAAATTATTAATATCATCAAGATTATAAAAAGTTCCTGGTATCTGTGCTGTTTGAACCGAAACATAAATGTCGCCATCATCAATTGGTAAATTATTAAAATCAAATATACAATTGCTAGTGCTACCATTTATTTTTGTTAAGGCTTGCTTTGAATTAAGATAAAGATTACAAGTATTTTTTGTTGTATTCATATAGTATAATAAAATAAAATAAAATAAAATTGTATTATATAAATGTCTGAAATAAATGAAGAAAACCAAAACATAATTAAGGAAAAGGAAGAAGGAGAAATAGAATTAGAGAGAAACTATTTACCTATTGAAAATTATGTATTTGATTGGAATATGATGCTATATAGTGAGGACGAAAATAAATTTGAAATTGATTGGAATAAACTTGTTTATAATGAAGACCAACTTTTAGAATTTGATTTAAAGAAAAATGAAAAGCTTATGAGACCTGAATATTATCAGTATATGTTTCAACGTGCTAGTGAAAGATCCGAAATAGAAAAGTTTTATTTAAAGCAAAGTGGCTTCTGTGCTTATGAAAATGAAAGTGATGAAGATGTGGAAGAAGCAAAAATAAAAAGATTTATTGTTGAGCCAAGATTTGAAGAAGAGCCTTGCGTTTCTTTGTTAAGTAGATAAAAGATTTGTCTTTCTTACTCTTTCTTTTAATTCTGTATATTTATTTGTATCATATAACCAGTCTTTATATATTTGGTCTATTTTTCTTTTAAGAGCATTATTCTCTATTTCAAGTGAATCTATCTTTATTCTTAAATCTACTATTAAAGTATCCATATAACTAACAACAGAAATTATTTATTAAATAAAGCTCCTTCTCTTTTGTATCTTTTTTTATATTCGGTTGTCTGACTATAATGTTTGGCTGCCGCCATCTTTTTATTGTTTTCCTTTGTTATAAGCTTCTTTTGTTCTTTAAATTCTTCAGCCCATTTTTGCTGATTAGAGAGAAGATATAAAAATGTTTCTTGATTCATATATATTAAGACAACGTATGTTTTTAATATATATTTTCCTTATATATTAAATTTGATTCAGTTTTATTTTAAAATTAAAAAAATTTAAAATAAATTTTCAGTAAATTCAATTTTATATATATTAAAAAAAAATTGAAATGGATTTCTTTAAGTTATATTATAATATATTATTACAAAACAACTTAAAGAAATTAAATGGAAACTACAATTAATTATTTTCAAACTGCTTGTGGAATTACAATTGGTAATAAAAATATTAAAACTTGGAAAAGACTTCATAATAAAAAATGTGATACTTGTTCTAATAGTATTACAATAGATAAAGGACTTATAAAATTTAATAAGACAAATAATTTATATGATTCTGATTCTAAAATAGTTATGAATAAAGATG
>Ga0181365_1000247_pt1 | contig 11812 bp, 20 predicted proteins | sample Fa13NDMM110DN_FD_130097 | JGI IMG/M metagenome (GOLD analysis project Ga0181365, IMG submission 130097) | Freshwater viral communities from Lake Michigan, USA - Fa13.ND.MM110.D.N | ecosystem: Environmental > Aquatic > Freshwater > Lake | place: USA: Michigan | collected 2013-09-24
CGGGCCACGGGAGCCACCGGCTTAATCTGAATTGGCTCGACCTCGACTCTTTTCTCTCGCGCCCGATAATGCGTCTTTATCAGCGGGGCTTTGAGATGCAGTCGATTTGATTTCCCAATCGCGGCGTTGCGAGTGCAGCCAAGAATGTCTGCGATCTTCGTGAATGTCACATCCATTTTGACCAACTTTGTGAGCGTCTCGATGGCGGTCTGATCCCAGATCATCAGTAGTTCCCGCCGACTGGATTGGCCGCGCCGACTGGCGCAGCGGTCACGATGGATTCGTCCGGCAGAACATGCCCGCCCGACCAAGGGGATTCATTCAGCGGCCCAATGCAGTCGGCCAGGGTCGCGCCATTCACGGGCTTGGCCCGCTTGACGCAGGGGAAAGACCACATATTAGACATGCCCAAGCCCCGGCCCAGGGCGGTGGTGAATGTGCGCGGGACCGCCGGGACCACTGCCCAAGACGGGGCTTGCGGGTAGCTGGTGGCGGTGCTGAACAGGCTCCAGACGCCGCCGGGGATTGCGGGCGGTCTGCATCCGCCGTTGGTCAGATGGAAGTCGGCAACACTCTCGCCGGTCAAGACCGGACACACGGCATGGCCCTCAAGAAACGTCTTGCCGCCTACCTTCATCGTCTTGCCGGTGGCCTCTGTGCTGGAGGCGGCGCAGAGGGCGTATTCCGTATGGCAGACGCCAAGCTGCGGCGCGGCATAGGCTGCGGTGGCGCATAGGCTGGCGGCGGCAATCAGGTATTTGTTCATGAGCGTTCTCCTTTGATGTCATACATATAATGCTCTGATGTTTCCATCTTGCGTTTATTTTCCACAGAATAAGTTGTCATGTCAATTTTGTAGCCGGGATTCTTCGCAATCCGGTTGCGCGTCCACGCATCGTCGTACCAGATGACACGGTTGTTTGGGTACGCAAAGTAATTGCCGTCCTCGCCAGCGAACAGATGGGCGCACTTGTGTTCCGGCGTTTCGCTAAAGTTGGTATCCATTATGGCTTTGTTTTCCCACGCCCAGTCGAACGTAAACATGTAACGCCCTACTCGCGCCGCCTTCGTTGGAGACAGTAAGTCTGCCCGCAGGCCGACAAGGCGAGCGCGGACCTGTACGTCGATGTACGGGCTGAAACAGTCCCAGTACAGTTGCTCTTCCAGGGGCAACACGGGCGCATCCGCCTTCCAACAGAACGCAGTAAGCGGGCGGCGCGTCCAGTTGACGCCGTTCTCAAAAAACGCCTCGAACAGTGGTGTGCGCTTCTCTATCGAAGCAACGGCGTGGACATCACAGAGCGTGTGTTCGCCGTGCCCTTTCTCGTGATTGTACAGATACTCGTTGCGGAGGTAACAGGTAAAAGTTGGCAGGTTGTGGTTGAGGTAACTCATTGCCGCGCATCTGCGCCATACTTGGCGATCAGGGCCGCATCAGACCGCCCGTCATCCTTCTTGCGCTGGAACATCTCCGCGCTGGCCGGGAATAGCTGCATGCCGGTCATGGCCGCAGCCCTCGTGCGACTCGCTCCTCTGATTCGGCTTTCAGGCCAATCTTAATGTAGTGCATCGCTTGGCCTTGGAATGTCCGCGTGTTCCTCACCGCAGCCTCTTTCACTGCCGCATGAAGCCCAGGGGTAACTCTCAGCGTGATGTAGCTTACTTTGTTGACATATTCAGGAGACAGCACTTTCAACTCCTTTCAAGATGAGCCTCTTTGCATCTTCGGCTCCTTTGGGCACGATCACGCGATAACCCACCGCATTGAGATATTCTAACCAACTGCGTTGTTCGGGACTTAGACTTCCGCCTCTAGTGCGTTTCATTTCGATCCACAGCCGCCACTCTGGGACAAATAGATCAGGGACTCCAGGGCTTACGCCTTCGACCTTGAGCCGCAATGCCGTTGACCTACTGCGAGCGCCGCCGTTTGGGATCGCGAAAATCCTTACGCCATCGTACGTCTGCCGGAACCACCGCACCAACTCGCGCTGCTCTTCGTGTTCTGTAGGGACTCGGACAGCCATCACGCCTCCATTTTCAAACGAAGGTCGGATACCCAGGTCCGACTGATCACGCGGTGAAATTTGCCGTCTGTGGAATAATTTATAATCATCGGAGATTTTGCCTTGTTCATTAAGACGGCGAATTTATCAATGCTTTCTGTAACGTCAGTTTCTTGCGGGAAATTGAAGTCGGCATGAGACGATTTCGCTATGTCGAATAGCGATTTGATCGCCTTGGTGCCTGCATAGCCGCCATGCGTCACCGGGAAATACTCGGTGATCGGCCTGTCCGACAGAGCACCATAATATGTGCAGGATAGCATCAGTTTACCACTCGATTGACTCATATGCCGCCGCCAATTCCACCGCGTTACGTTCAGCGCCTTGCCGCTTAGGCCCATTATATCATCATGGCGGAGCTTCAGCTTTTTTGGTGCGGAGGCTGGAAATGGGGTTCCGCAAGCAGGACAAACTTGGACGGAAATAGGGCAAATTTCATAGCAAATCGGGCATGTTTTCACGGGCGCTGCACCCTTTCCAGCGCCGCCATTTTTGGGAATTTCAATCGCGGTAATTGGGCCGTGAGTGGCAACGACCCCGGCAAAGTCCAGCACCAGGCAGTGATCAGTGTGGCTCTTGACGCGCATTCCTCGCCCAGCCATTTGGACATATAGCCCTGGACTCATTGTTGGGCGCAGCATGGCGATCAGATCGATGTCGGGGTAATTGAATCCGGTAGTTAGGACGTTCGCATTGGTGATTGCGCGGATCGTCCCGGCTTTGAAATCGTCAAGAATCCGTTCCCTCTCCGGCTTCGGCGTTGTCCCAATGATACATGCCGTTTTTATATTGGCCTGGTTCAACAGTTCGGCAATGTTCTGCGCGTGTTTGACGCCAGTGCAGAAGAGCAGCCACGCTTTCCTGTCTCCCGCCAAAGAAATTATCTCCCGCACGGCGTTGCCGTTATTGCCGCTTGTGTTAACAGCCGCTTGAAGCTCCGACTCGATAAATTCGCCACCGCGTTTCTTAACCTTGCTGGTGTCGAGCGTTGTCGTTGTCGCTTTGCTCCGAAGGATTGCCAGGTAATTCTTATAGATTAATTCCTCTATCCCAACTGGCTCTATGATGGCATCGAACAACGCTGGTTTGTCCGTGATCATTCCGTGCTTGAGCCGGTATGGTGTGGCGGTCAGGCCAATGACGCGGAGGTTTGGGTTAAATACTTTAAGACCCAAGAGAAACGTCCGATAGCCACCCGCTTCGCGGTGATTCACCAGATGACATTCGTCGATGATCACCAGATCGACATAGCCGACCTCGTTCGCTTTATCTCTGATCGATTGGATTCCGGCGAACGTGATCTGCCTACCAAGCTGCTTCATTCCAATTGACGCGCTGTAAATACCTAACGGAGCGTTGGGCCAATGCTCAAGCACCTTCTCAGCGTTCTGCTCGATAAGCTCTTTGACATGCGTTAGCATCAGGACGCTGGTTTCGGGCCATTTCTGCAAAGCGTCTTTGCAAAGCTCGGCGATGATGTGCGACTTGCCGGAACCAGTCGGCAAGACCAAGCAGGGGTTGCCTTCGTTGCCGCTCTCAAACCAGTCATAAAGCTGGTCGATAGCGCGCTGCTGATAATCACGAAGCATCTTCGGTGCACTTCTTGGGGTTCGCGAGAATTTCCGCGCTTGTGTAAATGTGGGCGTCACCCTCTCCGTTGGCGACATCGATGCCGTCGATGACGTAGACAGCATCCCATTCGTGGTGCGACTCCTTCCTAGGCCAGGGCACCAGATCGGGGTGGAGGACATGGCTCTCGCATCCAATGCGCTGGAACTCTATCGGGATATTGTCAGCGTCGTGGCGCTCGCAACGCCATGTGCTGTCGGGCTTTGCGGTGGCGTGAGCGCACGTTCTGCAATTCACATGCTTGGTGGTTTTCGTCTGATGGCAAAACTCATACGCATCGCAGAATTTACATTGATACCAAGACGGGTCGGTGCTGATCGGCGGCGGCATACGATCTTCGAGCGCCAGACGCTGGCCCTTCTTGATGTGCTTTTCCGCTACATCCTTATCGTACCGCACCCGCTCGGTGTAAATTCTGTCGTCATCCTTGCAAACCGCGACGTAAAGGGCGCGGTCAATGCCGGTGCCAGCCATGTAGACCTGCATCTGTATGTAATGCTGGTACTTTGATTTCTCGACGCCGTTCTTCTCAAGATCAGAAAAGCTCTTGACGTTATGCGTCTTAAACTCGGCTACATGGCGCTTCTTCGGAGATTCGGGAACGCCGGATTCGATTATCGCGTCCAAGCTACCCGACACATGGCTTCCGAAATCAACGCGGGACTGTTCGCCGCAAGCATTGATGCCAACCGCACGGAGGTCGGAAAGGATTGTGGCCTCCTCCAACTGGCCGCGCCGGAACAGCCGCATGATCCTGCCGGGGAATTCGGGCTGAACAGCCCAGCGGAAACTGAGCCATATCCAACGCTCACAAGGGTGGCCAAGCTGGCTCACGCCCAAATGCGGCCTCGGCGCTGAGACTCTAGACTCATGGTGCTTGTCGATCAGCGCCGAAACGCTGCGATCAGATGTAGGTATTTTCATTCTGCCTCTCCCAAAATTAAGCCCAGGCCAGACAATGCGATCCGGCCTGGGCTTTACTCACTTAGACTGCCAAGGCGGCGAGTGCTTGGCGGGCTTCGATGGCGCAGTGGGAGAAGCGAAGAACGGGACGGCATCAGGCTGTACGGGTCCGCCGCCGATTGCGCGATACCCGCGAACTTCGTTACTCGCGTCGTAAGTTTTTCCCGTTTTCTCATCAGTCCGAGGTGGCCTGATCGTCACTTTGACAGAGACCCGTCCGCCGACCAACTGGTCGGTGTCAGAGACTTGGCCCAGCCCGATTGCCCTCATGATTTCGCCAAGCTGCTGGCGTCCAATCTCTTCGGCTTTCAACGTCGCATTCTTGATGTTGAGGTTCGCGAAAATCACGCGGCCTTCGTGAGTGGGCCCGGTAACATCAAGTCGCAGCTTGATATATTCGCCGGTCCCATCGTAGGTGTTTTTAAGCTCGGCCTGTGTGATCGTTGCGTCGTAATTTCCCGCCGGGATCGGCTCGAATGAATTGTTACCGCGCGGCAGGTCGTTGGCGTTGTACGGTTGTTCTAGGCGAGACATTTATTCACTCCTTGCAATTGAAAATGAGGGGCGTCCAGGCTTTGCTGTGATGCCCGCTGAAAGCAGTTTCGTTACCGACTCGTCAGCAGAACGCCAGACGGCCATGTTGATCTCCGGCTTCCACCGAAACAGGCTCGATAAGTGTTCTGTCAGCCCGTTTTCCGCAGCAATTTCTTGAATTTTATCTGCGTCAACCTTGCGATCTATACGGCCAACAATTTTAATGATGTAGCCGCCAGGCGTGACAGTTTCTGTGCCATCTAGATTGTCAGACACACCGGCCAGAGATTTTATCCGATCCTCGATCACGCGCCGGTCAAATATCCCCTTTGCCTCAGTCTCTTTCGCAATGAGCCAGAGCCGGGACAACTCACTCAGGTCGTTCTCCATTACTTTCCTCCAATCTTTTTAATAACCGCGCCAAGGTCTGGCGATTCCCAAGCATCGAGCTTTCCGCTGCGATCCTTTGCGAGCCAGAGGCCGTCACCGTCGCACATCAGCGCACGTTGGCTTACGCCGTCTGCGTCTTTCTCCACGCGCAAGGCCAGCACCTCGTCGAAAAAGTATGGCAAGCTTTGCCCAGTTTTATTGCCAGGCATGGACGGAGAGTAAAGCACGCGGCCCATCTCATCCTGTGTTTTCTCCAATTTCGCGGTCATCAAAACGTGACGATTCAGATTCCTGAATGCCCGGATGATGTCCGCCATCTGTTCTTGCATTGAGCCATATGCAGCGCGGGGGTCTTTATTGTTTTTCTTTTCGGCGCTCAACACCACTTCAGCAATCTCAGAGATACTGTCGAGTGCGACGGACTCATAAGATTTTGCTTCGTCCGATTCACTCAGCCAAGACCATGCCTCCCGCAGACCAGCGACATCATTGATTTCTAGGTACGGGAGATTGGCGTCTTGCACGGACAGCAGCCCACCTTCCGCGCTCAATACAATCGGACGCGGCATCGACTTGATGAGCGTGGTTTTCCCGGCTCCGGCCTGGCCGTAGCAAAGAACTTTAACACCCGTGGCTGTCAGACCACCTGTGTTTTTGAGATTGATTGCCATTTATCACTCCTTTTAGCCGGTCCGCATGATGCGTGTTGGCCTTGCACGCCCTGCGGCCCGCCACCGTTTCCGGCTCGGGCCTTGGGCGGGTTGTCCGCGATTCTATTTGCTGCGTTTAACCGGCCAGCCTGTTTGAGACGAGGCGGGCGTGGGATGCGGGTAACGCTGCGCCCAAATCATGCTGACATATTCGGCTGGCGTGTGGCTCCGCGAGAGTTCCATCAGGCTCTCACGAGCGGTAAGTTCAATCTGTATCATTTGTGATCGCGTCCTCATGCGTAAGATTGTCCCGGCTTGTAACGCCAATAAACATTTCCCCTTCTCTTGAATAATCGTAATTTCCGTCAGTAAAAGGATAGCGCCGGTTCGGGGTGCGTCGAAACGGCCCGCGCAGCCGCCCGTGCCCGTCGCGGTAGCATTTTCCAGCTTCGATTTTGAGCATTTATCCGCCCCAAAATTTTATAACGATTAGCGCGATCACTACCGGCAGCACTGCCGCCATTCCGGCGGCGATATAACGCCAGTCGTCGATTGGACCGCGCGACGGGAAGTTCCTCATGGCCGCTCAACCGCGTCCCACGCGGTTTCCCAGTCCTCAGACCAATCAATATATGGAGCGCGGCCCCGCTCAACCACGGCGGCGGCGGGCTGCTGCGGCGGTAGAGCCGGGAGCGTCGCCGCGACAGGGACCGCTCGCGGCACTCGCGTCACTCGCGGCCTGGCGAAAAATTCTATCTGCGCTCGCGACAACACAATCGGAGAGCCGTGACGGCGAAACTTAACTATGTCGCGCAGCCGTTTCGCGATTGTCCACGGCGGCGTGTGCGTCAGGTAAGGCCGCATTTTTTCAAGTAGCCATTTCAGTCGAATTTCCATCTCAAGACCGCTCGGCTCGCGGACGAACAACCCGAAATTCGTCGCCGTTACGCGAAACTGGCGGAGCGCACCCGCAGCAGTCCGGGGGCCTGAAACCCCAATTGCCGCATAGCGTGCCGCCGCGCGTAACCCAAACGCGCGAGCATGCCAGGGAGAGCTAACCTGCGTCACGGCAGCGCCCGCACGACAACTGCCGTTGGCCGAGAACTTGGGCCATAAGCCAGGACCGGCGCAGAATGCTGTCTCGATCTATCCCAAATATACCACGCATGATTAAAGCTCGGCGCGGCCCCAGACCTCTCAAACCAGACAATGCGGCGGGTAAGCACGACCTTTTTCGCAAAGTATGGGTTAAGCCCGAATAAATGAAAGCGCCCCGATGCGTGATCGAAGTCAGTCCGCAGCAGCATGGCGACAACGCCGTCCGTCAGCGTCAATGCGTGTTCTATGAACTCTCCGGCGAGCCTATACGGCGGGTTAGTTATGATGGCGTCCACATCGCGGCGAGACTCTTGCAAGAAATCCTGGCCGGTGGAAATGTCGGTGGCGATAACGGTGCGACCATCTGCTTCAAGCGCCCGCACCATTTTCCCGGTTCCCGCCGCTGGCTCCCATATTGTGCGTAAATTGGACCCCAGGTGCGGGATCAACGCATCCGTAACCCATGCGGGGGTTTCGTACAGGTCGCGCTCAACGCGCTCATACCCGCTTTCCCGTTGGCTCATGCGAGCACCATCACGACAGCGACGTACACAACCGCCAGCGTGAGGCCAAACAAGGCCGCTCCAGCCCCGCGCAGAAGCGCGGTCACGGCGGCGTCCGCATGGCGAGTTGGGCGGCGGGGCTGGTAGGTCATGCGTCACCTCTGGCTTCAAAGGCGTCCATAGCGGCGTCATAGGCGTCGTCAGCGGCATTCGCGGCGGCGGCGGCGGCGTCTAGGGCGGCGCGAGCGAGAGCGCGTGGGGAGCGATTAGGCAGAGCGTCAAGTTGCGCTGCACCTTTTGCTTTGTCGATAGCGGCAAGAGCGCTGGTGGCATCTTTGATAATGAGGTCGAGGATTGCCTGTGTAGCAACAATGTCGTCAAGGGCGGCAACTGCTGCGATTGCGTCGAACACAACATCAAGAGTAACGCATGCGGCAATGCGTGCGCGGGCTACAGCCGACAAGTTAACTTCAAGTTTCGCAGATTCGAGCGCACGCCGCTTCGCCTCTCTCACTTTTGCGTTGGGGAGCGTGTTGGTGATGCGTGCAATGGATAGTGACGCCTTCATCGCGCTGTCGTTATCCGGTGTCGTCAAATAAAGATGCAGGGCCTGTGTTAACGCTTTTATTTGTGTCATTGCGCCGTCCCTCCATCCCTAGCGGCATCAATTGCGGCAATCGCTAGCAAACGATACCCGCCGCGCAGCTCGGTGATAGCGATTTCGTCTTGGGCCGATGTGAGACACAAAAAAACGTTAGGGCGCTGACGAGGATATATTTCAGACCGTTCGATTTTGACGAGATACCAGGCCGACGCGCCGCGCTCGATCACGACGAAAGTCGTCTGGGCGCGGTATCTATACGCGCCCGGCAACGTCTCGCCGCTTTCAGCGGTATACGCCGCGCCCTTGCGTGCACTCTTTGGAACGCCGAACTCTGCCAGCGCCTTTTCTGCAACTTCTGCGAGACGCGCGATCTGAGTATAAGATTCAAAAACGTGCGCGCTGGCGCGGCCATTGACCTCAGCCAAAGCCTGCACGATTTTCCCGCAATTCTTAAGGTCGATCTTGATGGGGGTTTTCATGCCCCCATCCTCCGCTCAGCAGCCTGACAAGCGCGGTCTTCAGCTTCGGCGCAACGCTGCTCGTCCCAAAGAGCAAGGACCGCTCGGGACATAGCCTTGCGGTCAGCTATTTGAACCTTGCCAGTGCCTTCGCAGCGGTCACAGGCGCGGTCATAGTTACCGGCGAAGTAATCCTCGCAGAACTCATCGCCCTGGTCGTCCAGGTCTTCGCGGGTGAAGGCTCCCAAGTAGGCGCTCGACTTGCCGCTGCCATCGCAGCCGCCGCAGATGCACCACTTGAATGGCACCTGCGTCTCGCTGCCGTCATCGTGGTAAATGGTAAGGTTGTTCATTTGGCGGTCCTTTCAGAGGTGGCTGGGGGCCGAGGCCCCCGCCGGGGTGGGTCAGAAGTTGAAATCGTAGAACTTGCGCGGCGCTGCGGCCAAGACGAACCGCTCTCCGTTCTTGCTGTACCATTTCCCGGCCTTGCGCTTGGCCTTAGACCGGCGGATGCGGACGACGGGGTTCTCAGGGCATGGGGTGATGATCCACTCCTGAAGGTGCTGATCGACGAAGTGGCCGACGAAGCCGCCGGGGGCAAATCCCATGTCAACACCCGGATTGGCGCGGACTGCGCTCATGGCGCGGACTGCGATGGTGGTCGGGCTAACGTGGCGGACGATCTCGAAGGGGTTCACGTCGGTGTAGCCGTAGTGGTTGGCGAAGGCGAAGGTCATGTCGGCCATTGTGATTCTCCTTGGCCCTAGTTGGTTAATCCGGTCAGGGCGCGAAAGAACTTTACACCAGATTCGGAAGTCATGTAAACCTTATTCGGAAGTTTTTTACCGAAAACGGTGAAACATGGTCGATCTCGACACCCTTCGGCTTATGCTGACGGATCGAAACTTGCAGGTTGTAGCCCGGGGGAGCGGGGTCCACCCCAACTCCCTCTACCGCCTGGTGAACGGCTCATCCCGCCCAAAATACGAGACTGTTCAAAAGGTTATGACTTACCTCGAACGCCAAGGGGCCAGCGGGAATGGTTGATATCTCGAAGATTCTTGGCGGTCCCTGGTCGCCTCCAAGCGTCAGCCGCGACACCCAGGAAACCCAACTGCTCGACGCAATTCGAGCGGCGGGTCTGACGCCACCAGGTGAGGTGGTGATGGACGGCAAAATCCACCGATTCGCGTCTGGCGCAAAGGGGAGCGGCGGGAGCGGCGACAAGGCGGGGTGGTATCTGGCGTTCGGCGACGGCGTACCGGCGGGCAGGTTTGGCTGCTGGCGATCAGGCGTTGAGGTTACTTGGCGGGCGGATGTTGGGAGAAAATACACTTCCGCCGAGGAAATGGCGCATGTCCGCCGTATGGCCGAGGCCAAGGTTTTGCGGGATGCGGAATTGGCTCGAAAACACGAGGTGGCAGCAACCACCGTCGAGACGATCTGGAGCGCGGCACAGGCGGCTAGTTCGGACCACCCCTACCTCGTTCGAAAAAGCATCAAAACACACGGCGCACGAGTAACAGGCGATGGGCGTCTGGTCGTCCCGCTTTACGGCGGGGACGGCACCCTCGCGACCCTCCAATATATCGACCACGAGGGCGGCAAGCTCTACCACGCTGGGGGCCAAACAACCGGCAAATACTGGATGCTCGGATCGATGGACGAGCCGGGGCCGCTCTATGTTGCGGAGGGGTTCGCTACCGCCGCGACAATCCACCAGGCCACCAATCGCCCCGTGGTGGCCGCTTACAGCGCCTCTAACCTAGTGCCGGTGACCGCCGTTCTGCGCGAGGCGTACCCGTCTCAGGCTATCGTTATCGTCGCGGATAACGACAAATCAGGTGTCGGACAACGTTATGCGGAGCAAGCGGCGGCGAAATACGGGGCTAGGATTGTCATGCCAACAATCGACGGGGACGCCAATGATTACGTTCGAGCGGGCCAGGACCTAATGAGCCTACTCAATCCGCCGGCAGACAATTGGCTCATTCCCGCAGACGAGTTTTCAGCCCAGCCAGCGCCCATCTCCTGGCTCGTCAAAAAATGGCTACAAGCCCAGGCACTCGTGATGGTCCACGGGCCGTCTGGCGGCGGCAAAACGTTTGTGGTTTTGGACTGGTGCCTCAAAATGGCATCAGGCTCGCCAGAATGGTGCGGGTTCAAGGTCAGGCCGACAAGCGTCGTCTACCTTGCCGGGGAAGGCCACCACGGTCTGCGCGGCAGGGTGGCCGCCTGGAAACACCACCACGGCGTGAGCCGCCTCGAAATGTGGTTGTCCAAGGACGGCTGCGACCTCAACACCCCCACCGGCTACTCCCTAACCGTTGACCAAATCAGGCTTTTTAACCTCAAGCCTGGCGTCGTTGTGGTGGATACTTTGCACCGATTCCTCGCCGGGGATGAAAACAGCGCACAGGACACAAAAACAATGCTCGACGCCTGTTCCGCGCTCATGGCCGAGTTTTCATGCTCGGTGATCCTGGTCCACCATACCGGAGTGTCCGACGAGGCCCAGCACCGCGCTAGAGGTTCAAGCGCATGGCGCGGTGCGCTCGACATCGAAATCAGCATTGTGGCCGCGAAAGATGGTGGGCCGATTACAATTGTTCAGCGCAAATCAAAAGACGCGGAGATAGCAGAGCCGATCTTCGTCACCCTTGAACAGGTCGCAATCCCTGGGTGGCTCGATGAGGACGGGCAAGCGGTCACATCCGCCGTCGTGACGCCCTCCGCCGCTCCTGTGGCGGTCAAGAAGGACAGCAAGGTGGAATCGCACCGCAAGACTTTTGAAAACGCCTGGTGGGCCTCCAGGGCCGAGGAGCGCGGCGGCAAGCCGTTCGTGAGCAGGGCGGCAATGATGGATTACCTGGTGACGAAAATGGGCGTCAGCGAGGCGAGCGCCAAAATCTACATC
>Ga0181365_1000252_pt1 | contig 11712 bp, 4 predicted proteins | sample Fa13NDMM110DN_FD_130097 | JGI IMG/M metagenome (GOLD analysis project Ga0181365, IMG submission 130097) | Freshwater viral communities from Lake Michigan, USA - Fa13.ND.MM110.D.N | ecosystem: Environmental > Aquatic > Freshwater > Lake | place: USA: Michigan | collected 2013-09-24
CAAATCTAAAAACATTTTTAAAACAACAAAATAAATTTCAAGACTACGATTTTGAAGGCGCTGGTTTAAACATTTTACTTGATGTGTTGGCTTACAATACACACTACAATGCATATTATCTTAATATGGTTGCCAATGAATCATTCTTAGATACTGCTATTTTGAGAGATTCGGTAGTGTCTCATGCTAAGATGTTGAATTATACACCATATTCATACACAGCACCGGTAGCGGTAATTAATGTTACTATTGATTCTGGAACAACAACACCTGAAGAACTCACTATTCCAAAAGGTTATATTTTCCTTTCTAACTTAATTGACGGTATTTCATATAGCTTTGTAACACTAGAAAATTATATTGTAACAAAATCAGGAACATCTTTCTTCTTTGAAAATGTAGAAGTTTATGAAGGTTCTTTGGTTAATTATGTTTTTTCTTATACTGAAATTGATAACCCAAAAGGTCTTTTTGTATTAAGAGATGCAACAATAGATACCGATAGTATAACAGTTTCGGTTCAACCAAATTCTTCAAATACCGCAGCCAGTGTTTATACGAAAGTAGAGGACATTTTAGAGATTACAGCTGATAGTGAAGTATTCTTTTTGCAAGAAGGCAGAAACGGAAACTATCAAATTTATTTTGGTGATGATGTTGTTGGTAAAAAATTACCTGATGGTGCATTTGTAACCATTTCTTATTTGATTACAAAAGGTGATGTTGCCAACAAAGCTAATGCCTTTATCGGTACTGAAAATATTGGAACATATTCCACATTTACTATAGATGTTGTTGATGTTGCCGCCGGAGGTTCAATTAACGAGTCTGTAGACTCTATTAAATTTTCTGCGGCTTCACAATATGCAACTCAAAATAGGCTTGTTACAATTAAAGATTATGAATCATACATCAAGAGTAAATATCCAAGTGTAGATAGTTTATCGGTTTGGGGTGGTGAAGATAATGTGCCAAAAGTATTTGGTGTAGTTTATATCTCTTTGAAGCCTAAAACAAATTACTTTATTTCTGAAACAGAAAAACAAAGAATTATTGAAGAAATTATTAATCCAAAATCTATTGTTTCCGTTAAAGCAGAAATTCGTGACCCACAGTTTTTGTATATACTGTTAGAAAATTCAGTACAATATAATACAAAGAAAACATCTCTTGATGAACAAACAATAAAAAATAATATTAAACAAGCTATTGTATTATATAAGACAACTAATTTAGATAAATTTAATTCAACATTCATTCAATCTAAATTACAAGAAATTATTGATGCTACAAATGGTAATTCTATTGTAGGTTCAGAAACATCAGTTCGTGTGCAGAAAAGATTTCAACCGAAATTAGGATCATCTGCTAGTTACATAGTTGAATTTAATTTACCTCTATTCAGAGGAACAACCACTAACAAATTAACATCAACACCCTTTACGGTTTTTGATGTTACCGGAGTTAGTAGAATTGCTTTCTTTGAAGAAACTCCACAATCTTTTACAGGCATTTCAGAAATCCAAGTTACAAATTCTGGTATAGGATATGTAACCGCACCAACAGTTACAATTAGTGGTGACGGAACAAATGCAACAGCTGAAGCTGTTATTGTAAATAGTAAAATACAAAGCATTAAAATTACTAATCGTGGTGTTGATTACACAAGAGCCATTGTTACAATAACTGGTGGCAGTGGGTATGGCGCTGAAGCTGTTGCCGTAATTGATGGCAGAACAGGAACATTAAGAACAATTTATTTTGATAACTTGGCACAAAGACAAATTATTAATTCAAATGCTGGCACAATTGACTATGATAATGGAATTGTAAACATCAACGATATTAACTTTACAACGGTTGATTCGTCAGATGGCTTAGTACGATTGACTATACAATCAGAAAAAGGTATTATTCAATCAACAAGAGATACAATTGTTACGATTGATACTGATGATCCGCTTTCTATTTTAACAACGCTTGAGAAAAAGACTAATACATAATGACTGATCAAGCAACATCGCTACTGATTAGTGGTCAGTTACCGGAATTTGTTCGTGAGGAACATCCAACATTTATTGCTTTTTTGGAAGCGTATTACGAATATTTGGAAAATAAACAAGGCAGTGATGATAATGACCTTGTAACGAAATCTAAAGAAGCCAGGTATTTTACAGATGTTGATGAATCTGTTGCTGATTTTGAAGAAAACTTTTTTAACACTTATGCAGCTTTATTTCCTCAAGAAACACAAGTTGATAAGTCAGTTTTACTCAAGCATGTTTTGCCATTATACCTTGCAAAAGGAAATGAAAAATCATTTAAGTTATTATTCAGATTGTTATATGGTGAAGAAATTGAAATACTTCAACCAAAAACAAATGTGCTTAGGTTATCTTCTGGTAACTGGCTAATTGAAAACATTTTTAGAGCTTCTCAAGATGTTTTTAGCGTATACACAGGCAATGGTACAAAAACTACATTTAAGCTATCTCAGGTAGCTGCATCTAATGAAGTTACCGTATATGTTAATGATGTTGAACAAACATCTGGTTACAATATTAGAAAGGAATCAAGAAAGTTAATTTTTAATTCTGCTCCAGCTAATAATGCAGAAATTAAAGTATTATATGATAATTTTAATTTTGCATCTCTAACAAATAGAAAAATAATTGGAGATACTTCTGGAGCTTCTGCTCTTGTTGAAAGAGTAACTCAGGTTACAGTTAATCAAGTATCAACATTTGATTTGTTTATAAACAGTAAGACCTTAGTTGGTGCATTTATAAACGGTGAAGAAGCTTCCTTAAACATTATTGATCCTGATGATGATTCTTTAATTGCAATTCGTGTTTTGGGATTATCCAATTTAAGTGGAATTACCATTGCCAATGGCGGTTCAAGTTACAATGTTGGTGATACGGTTGTAATCAGCGGCGGTGGTGCTTCAGAGGATGCTGAAGCTATTGTATCGGAGGTGTTTTCAGGTTTTATTAATAAAATTACAGCTATAGCTGGTGGTGCAGGATTTAAAATTGGTTCTAATGTGAATGTGGTAGGTCTTGCAGCCAACTCGGCTTTGGTTTTGGCTATTGATGGTGTTGATACTACAGGACAAAATACAGCAAACAGTTTTACCGTAAATACGGATAGAATTTCCGACTTTGCCTCTATCAATATATCTAATGCTAATTATGGATTTACCTCAAGTGTAATTCCTGGTGGCGAAAATGAAAACACAAAACTAATTGATGCATTCTCTTTTAATACCTTAACATCTATTGGTGCCATTACTAATGTTGCAATTTTATTTTCAAATACAACATTTGCAACCGTACCAACTCTTGATGCTGATTCAGCTCAATACACAGCAAATTCAACAACTCATTTTGTTTTTAGCTCAAAATCTTTAGGTAGAATTGCTATAAACAATGGTGGTAATGGGTATCAAATTGGTGATGAATTGATGTTTAGTAATAAGATCATGCAATTTGGAATTGGTGCTGCAGCTGCGGTAACAAATGTTTCTTCAAATGGTGCGATTACACAAGTACAGTTTCAACCATCAAGAATTGTTGGTACTGCCAATACTTTTGGTACAACAAATGTAACAGTTATTGGAACAAATACAGTATTTGAAGATTCATTGCGTGTTGGCGATAGAATTATGATTAATAATGAATCACGATTTGTTAACACCATTACATCAAACACATCACTTAATGTTAATGTTAATTTTAGTAAAGCCTCAACAAATAAACCAATTGGTTTACATGGTCAACATTTAATTGGCGGACAAAACTATCAAGCAGATAAATTACCAACAATAACCATATCTTCACTAAATGGTGCTAATGGCAATTTATCTATAAATGCTTTGATGGGAGATGGTGAATCATTATCAGGTCAATCCACAAGACCACTTGGTGAAATACTAGATATTCGTATTATTGATGGTGGATTTGGATATGAATTTCCACCACAGGTCATACTTACTGGATCGGGAGATGGAACAGCTGAGGCGAATGCGGTTATTGAATCAACATATGTAACAATTCCTGGTCGTTGGACTACATCTGATGGCATTCTCTCAGCATCAGAACGAGTGGTACAAGGCCGTGAATACTATGTTGATTACTCATATGTTCTATCGTCATCGGTTGAATTCCGTAAATTTAAAGAAATATTTAAGAATTTGGTTCACCCGGCTGGATTTATACAATATGCAGAGTATAAGATTGATGAAACGATTGCAGCTAATAATTTAACAACATCAACAATCACTCCAGCTAAAACAATTTCTGGCGTTGTTAATGTAAATAACAGCATCTTTATAACAGGTATAAATACTAAGTTCCTTTCTGCTCAATCTTTAGATATTATTTCTGTTGGTACTAGTGTAGCTGTTAACACGGAAATTAGATACATTAATAGTATTGTAAGCGATACTTCATTAACAGTTAATCCAGCATTTAGCCAAACAGCTAATTTACAAGAAATGGTTATTTTTAGTGGAGTTGAACCTTTGTTAGTATTTACTGAAAATAATTTACCACTTGTCACAGAAAATAACGAAATAATAATACTATAACAGGAAATATAAAAAAATGTCAACAGCTAGCTACGCTAATAGTGCTTTTGAAGCTGCCAACTCAGCTGGTAGCTACGCTAATAGTGCATTTACAACTGCTAATACTGCTAACGCAGCTATTAATACTAAGACAACAATAAATGCATTAAACTTTCTTTCAGCTCCATCTTCTAATACACAAAACACAGTATTTCTAGTTGTTGATCTGCAAACAGGAACACCAACAACTAGAAAAATGTCATTGTCAGTTTTGTCAGAAAGATCAGCAAACTTTGCATTTCAAGCTGCTAATAGTGCTGGGTCATATGCAAATGCAGCCTTTGCGGCCGCTAATAGTGCAAGTGGTGCAGCTGCTGCCAGTTCTTATGCTAACTCAGCATTTGCAGTTGCTAATAGTGCCAGTTCTTATGCCAATTCAGCCTTTGTTCATGCGAATGCAGCCTTTGCGGCCGCTAATAGTGCTAGTGGTGCAGCTGCTGCCAGTTCATACGCTAACTCAGCTTTTGTTGCAGCTAATAGTGCTGGGTCATATGCTAACTCAGCCTTTATCCATGCGAACGCAGCCTTTTTGGCAGCTAATAGCGCTAGTAGCGGAGCTGCTGGTTCATATGCTAACTCAGCATTTGAAACCGCTAATAGTGCTGGGTCTTATGCTAACTCAGCTTTTATTCATGCAAACTCCAGTTTTGGTGCAGCTAATGTATCTGCAAACCTTGCATTATCATTTGGTGCTACAACAATATTGGAAGTAACACATTCCGGTTCTGCTGCGTATTTGTTTTCTCAATATGATTCATTAAATAATCCTAATGTATCTGCATTTAGTGCTACAACTATAGGCTTTAAATTAAATATTTCTGGCCATCCATTTCAAATTCGTTTAGGAAATAACACAGCAAACTTTGATACAGGACTTGTTCATATATCACCTACAGGAACTCTGTTATATGGAAGTGCAGCACAAGGCCAGGTAGATGGAACATTGTTTTGGAGAATACCACACAATTCTGTAGGGAATTATAAGTATCGTTGCACTAATCATCCGAGTGTGATGATTGGCGAAATTAATGTTGCTAACACAGCAGGTATTTACCTTGCTTATAACACTTAATAAATAGATTATATCCATGGCAACTAATTACACTTCCAAAAAACTGTCGTTTAATAACGCAGAACAATTTAAAGAATCTTTCTCTGAACCAGAACCAGCGACTGTTGGTTATGTTTTCATTGGCAATCATGTTCCTTATGCAAATGAATCTTCTCCAGATTCAATCGTAGATTCTACATTTGATGAGAAGTCTGTATGGGACAATATGTTTGCAGCCAAGAGGATTACAGGTAATGATGTTGAATTGGTTGCACCCCGGGTCAATTGGACAGCTAACACAAAATATAAACAATTTGATGACAAAATTACTATTAGTGATTTAACAACTGGTAATACAACATTAAATTTAAAACCAATATATGTGATTACTTCTGGTAGAAATGTATATAAATGTTTATCAAATAATGCTTCAGCTAATTCAACGGTAGAACCAACAGGCGATTTTACCACATCTAATGGCACTATTTCAACTGCCGATAACTTTGTTTGGAAGTATTTGTTTAATGTTAAACCATCAAATAGATTTTTAACAAATGATTGGATTCCTGCACCTGTATCAACATCAAAATTGGACTATGGTGTCAGTTCAACCAGCCCTGTTGATGGTGAATTAACCACTATTATAGTTGTGAATGGTGGAACGGGTTATGCTAATCCAACAATAAACACAACAGCTTTTATAAGTGGTGTATCAACAATAACTCTTGCAAATACAACTAATGTTGCTGCAAATATGATTGTTTCAGGAACGGGCATTCAAACGGGAACATTGGTTTCTTTGGTAAATACCGTAACGAGTGTTGTAACATTGTCTACACCAACTACTGCAAACGGTGGTGGAAGTGGAAATACAACAACATTTACAACCAGAGTTTTCATTGAAGGTGATGGTATTGGTGCTACTGCATCAGCTAACATTGTTAATAGCTCTATAGCAAAAGTAACAGTTGAGGCGATAGGAATTTCATATAGTTTTGCAAATGCTTCTATTTTTGGGTCTGGATCAGGCGCAAATACCCGTGTCATAATTTCTCCTAAATGGGGACATGGTTTTAATCCGGCTAAAGAAATAGATGCTAGTAATGTCATGGTTAATGAAAGGATTGGATCCGTAGATTCTACTGAAGAAGGTTTAATATCAATAGATACCTCTATCAGACAATATGGACTTCTAAGAGATCCATATAAATATAACAGTATATCACCAGCAATAAGTTCCAATGCAAATACTGTAATTTCACAAACAACCAATTTAACTTTGGTAGCCGGTGTAAATTTTACTCTAAATGAATTTGTTTTTCAAGGTGTTTCAGCAAATACTGCAACTTTTTATGGTAGAGTTAACGCACAATCCGCCAATGAAGTTAGATTAACGATAGTTCGGGGCAGTGCTAGTGTTGGTGGAACATTAATTGGTGCCACATCAGGTGTGCTAAGAACAATTGTTAAAGAAAATAAACCAGAATTTGAACCATACACAGGTGATATTCTGTATGCTGAAAATGTACAAAAAATAGAAAGAGCTGACGGTCAAGCAGAAAATATAAAGTTTGTTATTAGATTCTAAGGAAAATGTTTAATGTCGTTAAATACCAACTTTAATGTAACTCCATATTACGATGATTTTGACGAGGACAAGAAATTTCTTCGTCTATTGTTTAAGCCTGGATATGCGGTTCAAGCTCGTGAATTAACACAACTACAAACTCTCCTTCAAAATCAAGTTGAGCGTTTTGGTAACCATATGTTTAAAAATGGTTCCTTGGTTACTGGTGGTCAAACATTTCTACAAGATGCTACATTCTTAAAGCTTGATACAGATTTTTCCGGCTCAGCCGTTGTTGCTAATAATTTTGTTGGACTGACAATTTTAAGTACCGATGCAACAAAGCGAGGAGAGGTTATTACCGCTTTTGATGCTGATCCAGGCACAGGTGATCCAAAAACTTTGTTGATTAAACAATTATATGGACCAGCTTTTGTTCCAGGTGAAACAATCACAACTGTTGAAAATGCTCCAGCTTTTGCGAATATTGCAACATCAGGTGTAGGCACAGGACAAATATTTTCGGTAAATGAGGGTGTATTTTATTATGACGGATTCTTCATTAAAAATAGTCCGCAAACAATTGCAACATCAAAGTATAATAACACAACTGCTAATGCAAGAATTGGTTTTGAAATTACAGAATCAACTGTCATATCTACACAAGATACTTCTCTGTTAGATCCTGCACAAGATGCTTCAAACTTTCAAGCTCCAGGATCAGACAGATATAAAATAGATTTAGTTCTTACAACACGATCATTAACATCAACTGACGATACACAATTTATTGAATTAGCTCGTGTTGAAGAAGGAGCATTAACTTATTATGTTAAATATCCGTTGTATGCTGTACTGGAAGAAACTCTTGCTCGTAGAACCTTTGACGAATCAGGTAATTATACCGTAAGACCCTTCAAAATAGCCTTAGATACGAGCACAGCAAATAGTGCAAAGGCTAATGTTGTATTATCACCAGGCAAAGCATATGTTTATGGATTTGAGTTTGAAACAATTGCACCTACAACAATCACCTTTGACAAACCTAGAACTACTGAAAGTGTTAACAACAAAAGAATAACGGCTGACTATGGCTATTTTGTTTATTCTAATACCCATTTTGGTAGTTTTCCAATTAATAGTTTACAAACTGTTGATTTACATTGTGTTTCTAATTTAACAATTAATGTAGCCTCAACAAATACAATTAGCAATACAAAAATTGGTACAGCAAGAGTTAAAACAATAGCATTTGAAACAGCTTCAGATACATCAAATTCAGCAACTTATGGTTATCGCACATATTTGTTTGATGTAGATGTTGGTTCAATACTTGGTGGAAATTGTAACAACGGAATAGTCACATCAAATACAACTTATATACAGCTCGCAAATACTTTATCAGGTAGTTTACTATATTCAACAGTAAATAATGCGTATAGAGGTGCTAAGTTCCGTGTAGCTGCTGGTAATGGTGTTGGTGAAACTCCAAAAACAATTTTAAATTACAATGGCACAACACAAACAATAGAAATATCAGAATCTTTTATTGCTAATGTAAACAGTTCTTCAACATGGGCAATTGATTTTGAGTTTAATGATGTTAAATCTTTAGCCGTTACTAGTGGAACATCTCGTTTAGCTGCAGCTGATATTGCTCCGGAATCTAAAGATCCAGCTTCTACATTTAATGATACCTACATTGTTGACAGAACATTTGAACCATTAATATTTGAATTGGGTCAAAGTTATATTGCTGCTAATACAATTACAGACTTTTCGCATTCTTATAAGCGATTATATGAAGCTCAAGCATTTTCTTCATCAATATCACCAACATTATCTGTAGGTTCTGGTGAAACCATTGCAACAGCTTCAAGTACCTCAGCCAAAAACGATAATTACTATGTGGTTGTAACCTCAGCAGGAACTTCACCATATAAAAATGGTGAAGTCATTTCAGCTGATAAATTTACTGTTGATTCTGGATTGCGTAAGATTACTGTTACATCTGGTAACAATATGACAGCAAACATTATTGCTACTGTTGATGTTAGTAATCCTTCACCAAAGACCAAAACATTTGTTGCTGCAAATACAACCATTCAAACATCTGGCGGAGTTGATATATTTGGCAACTCAGCACTAACAATTTTTGCGTCAGCTGGTCAAACACATATCAGCAAAGGTTTCGTTAATAAGATTCCAAATAATGCACAATCGTTGCATGTTCCTGATGTTATTGATATTTAACGAATTTTAGATTTTAATAATCTATCAATTACCACGGCCAATGTTTCTTCAGCAACAGACATTACTTCAAGATATACACTAGATAATGGGCAAAGAGATTCTTTTTATGATCATTCTTCTATTAAATTAAAGCCTGGAGCCTCAACACCAACAGGACCACTTGCTGTTTTTTATGATAGATTTAATTCATCTGGTGCTGGTTTCTTCCATGTTGATTCTTATTCTGGATACTCATATGGTGATATACCATCATATACTTCAGATGCATCAGGTAAAGTATATGAATTAAGAGATAGTTTAGATTATAGGCCTGTTCGTACTATTTCTACCACAGCAACAGCAAACACAATTTCATTTGATGTTGATCCAACCACAACCGGTCCAAAAATTGCTGAAAATGGTTCTGATATTATATTAGATTACCAATATTATTTACCTAGAATTGATAAAGTAATATTAAATAAGAATCGTACCTTTGAGGTTGTTCAAGGAGTGCCATCTTTAACTCCTGTTGAGCCTAAAGACAAAGATGGTTCAATGACATTATATATTTTGCGTGAACCAGCATTCTTGGATTCTACAGCGGAAGTTTTAATACAGTACACCGATAATCGTAGATTTACTATGAAAGATATTGGTACTATATCAAAACGAGTTGAAAATCTTGAATATTATACATCACTTTCTTTACTTGAACAATCAGCTGTTAATAAACAAGATTTAACTATTTTAGATAGTACAAACTTACCAAGATTTAAAAATGGTATTGTTGTTGATGCATTTAATGGCCATTCAGTTGCCGATGTATCTAATGCTGATTATGAAGCTTCTATTGATCCTAATAGAAAAGAGCTCCGACCATCATTTAATATTAGTTCACATCTATTAACATTTGATTCAGCTAATTCAACAAACTTTATACAAGCTGGTCCTTTAATAACGACCACATCAACACAATCGGCCTTGATTGATCAACCAAAAACTTCTAGGGCAATAAATGTTAACCCATTTAATGTTATCAATTACTTAGGTAAAATACAGTTAGATCCAGCTTCTGATATTTGGATTGATACTGACAAACAACCTGATGTTCTTATTAATCTCGGTGGTGATAAAGACGCTTGGAACTTAATTACACAGAATGTTTTTAATTATGAATGGGGTGATTGGTCAACATATTGGACAGGCCGACAAACAAATAGCAGTACATGGAATCAACAAGATTGGGTTGGCGGTGAAGGTATGCGCCGAGTTAATCAAACAACAACTACAACAACCACTAATAATCAAGTTCGTTCTGGTATTATAACACAAGTTGTTCCTGAAACAATCACACAAGCATTAGGTGATCGTGTGATTGATATTTCTATTATACCTTACATGAGAAGTCGTGGTGTGTTGTTTGTTGGTACAGATTTTAAACCAAATACAACACTTTTCCCATTCTTTGATAGTACCAGTATTGAGAAATTTGTTGCTCAGGCAAACAAATTTATATTATCTTCAAACAACTTAACATATAGAACATCAACAGCTAATCCTGAAGTTGTTTCTATCATAGACAATACCACATCAACTACAAATGGTACTGCATTAATTGTTGCAACAGCTAATAATGAAGCCTATGTTGTTAGTATAAATTCATCTAACTCGGCATTTATTCTTGCTAATTCTAGTTTGATTGGTGCAACAACAGGAACATCTAAGCGAATTATTGGATATGAACACTATTCAGGTAATGTTTTTTCAGCTACTGCAAATACAGTAGTGCTTCGTGCTGATGCAACAAGTGCTAATAATATTTCAACATATGTTGGATCACCAATCTTTATTGTGGCTGGCCAAGGTGCTGGACAACAAGCTACAATATCAGCATATACAGAAGGAACAAGAACAGCCACAATTTCTGGTACATGGACAACAACACCTGCAGCAAATTCAATTTACTCTATTGGTAGATTGAATACTTCAGCCTCAGGTCAAATTGCTGGAGTATTTACTTTACCCACAGCAACATTTAGAGTTGGTGAAAAGAATTTCAGGCTGATTGATGTTTCAACAGGAGACATTCCATCATCAACAACAAACGGTGATGCGACATTCTTCTCTCAAGGCATTTTACAAAAGACGGAAGATACTATTATATCCACAACAGTTCCAACTATACAACGAGCTGCTGTAAATGATACAAGAGTGTTGACACAAACTACC
>Ga0181365_1000253_pt1 | contig 11712 bp, 12 predicted proteins | sample Fa13NDMM110DN_FD_130097 | JGI IMG/M metagenome (GOLD analysis project Ga0181365, IMG submission 130097) | Freshwater viral communities from Lake Michigan, USA - Fa13.ND.MM110.D.N | ecosystem: Environmental > Aquatic > Freshwater > Lake | place: USA: Michigan | collected 2013-09-24
AAGTGAGATCTGGCTTACCTTCAACCCGTATAGGGAGAAGGATGAGACTTATCAGCGTTTTGTAATGCAAACGCCTCCGAATAGTGTTAAGATATTCCTAAACTGGCGGGATAACGATTGGCTTTCCCAGGAACTGCTTGCGGAAAAAGATTACCTTCAAGCAACAGATCCCGATGCGTATTTGAATATTTGGGAGGGGCATTGCATTGCTAACCTGGAAGGCGCGGTGTATGCGCGGGAATTGCGAGAGGCAGCAATTTCTGGTCGGATCGCTGACGTGCCCTGGGACCGGACGGTCGGTGTGAATGCTTATTTCGACCTTGGGAGAAGAGACCTTACTTCCATCTGGTTCACGCAGAAAGTAGCAATGCAGCACCGGGTTCTTGAATACGTGGAGCATCGGGGGGTTGATTTCTCCTACTACATTCAACTCCTGCAAAGAAAGCCCTACATTTACGATGAGATCGGCCTACCCCACGATGGGAAGGCAAGAGTCCTTGGATCAAAGCATACGATTGAGGAACAGCTGCGGCAGCACAAGTTTAAAGTCCGCGTCGCGCCAAGACTCCCTGTTACGACCGGCATCTCCGCGGTTAGAAGTGTATTCTCGAATTGTTGGTTTGATGCGAAGGGGACAGCTAAAGGGCGGGAGCGCTTGGGTGATTACCACTTCAACGTGGATCAAGATGATAAGGAATTTTCTGTCAACCCTGTCCATGATGAGAACTCCCACGGCGCGGATTCTTTCCGCACCTTTGCCGTCTTGCAGCGAGATATTAAAATCCTCCGCGTAAGGACTGCAACAGAAGTTGGAGCGTTGCCTGGGGTGCTTGGAGCAGCTAGGCGGGGGCTGGCGCGGCTTTCTGGGGGGAATGTCGGATGGATGAGATGATGCGGCAGCATGCTTGGCAGCTTGAGGATTTGAATTGATGGCAACTTTTCTTGAGACGGCAAAGAAGCGTTTTCAGCGCTGTCAGGCATGGGAGGCGAACGCACGCCTTCACTACGACTATGATGTAAAGTTTGCTAACGGCGATGCTTACAACATGTATCAGTGGCCAGATACGATTTCTTCCGATCGTAGAGCATCTGACCGCCCCTGCCTGACGACTAACGTTGTTAAGCAACACAACTTTTCCATCATTAACGACGCGATGCAGAATAAGCCTGGGATTAAATATCGTGCTGTTGGTGATGGCGCGAGTAAGGAAGGGGCGGATATTTGGGACGGCATTGCAAGGCAGATTGAATATACTAGCAGCTTCCAATCCATCCTTGATGTTGCGACAAAATCGCAGGTTGAAGGGGGAGTTGGGTATTGGCGGGTGATTACGGAGTTTGAGAATGATAAGAGCTTCAATCAGGTAATTAAGTTTGCTCCGATTTCTGATGCAAGAGCGGTTTATATTGATCCGGATTGCCAGCAGCTTAGCTGCTCCGACGCCAACTTTGCCTTCATCTTCAACGACATGCTGATGGAGGAATTCAACCGCCTTTACCCTGGGAATGAAGATGCGTGCAGTGGGACCACGGCGTTGGGGGAGTCGTATAGTTGGATTAAGAAAGACCATGTGCGGGTGGCGGAGTATTTTTACGTTGAGGAGCAGAAAGACACGCTTGTTCTGATTGAAGATCAGGAGACGGGGCAAAGCGTGACTTTGCTGAAAAGTCAGATTGGGCAGGGCGCTTTTCGTCTGCTTAAGGCCGACGCTGCAACTATGACTCGGCCGGTGGTGACGAGGCAGGTGAAGTGGGCCTTGATTGCGGGGAATAAGAAGATTGAGGAGACTGATTGGGCGGGGAAGTATATCCCAATTATTAAAATCGTCGGGGAAGAGATCGTGATTGACGGCCTGCTTGATAGAAAAGGCCACACCCGGGCGATGCTGGACGCGCAAAGAATGCTTAACTATTGGAACAGCGCCTCGGTTGAATTTGGCGCGCTCCAGACGAAGACTCCGTGGGTTGTGGCGAAGGAAGCGGTGGATGGGTTTGAGGATGAATGGGCGCTGGCGAACCAGGAGAACATGGCGTATCTGCTTTGGAATAGCAAGGCGGAAGATGGGGCAGATATTGCAAAGCCGGAGCGGATTGCCCCGCCTGTGCAAGCAATGGCCTATTCGCAGGGGGCGCAGCAGGCTAGAGCTGAGATGATGATGGTGTCCGGGCAGTATGAAAATACGATGGGGCAGCAAGGGAATGAGAGAACGGGTAAAGCGATTAGTGAGCGGCAGCGGCAGGGGGACCGAGCGACCTACCACTTCATTAATAATATCGGGATTGGGATTCGGTTCTCAGGAGAAATCCTGAAGGACTTGATCCCCAAGATTTATGATACTAAGCGGGTGATGCAACTGCTTGGCGAAGATGGCGTGGAAACACAAGTAATGCTTGACCCAAACGCGAAGCAAGCGTGGGAAAAGCGGAAGATGGTGCAAGAGTTCTCGGTTGAGCAGATCTTCAATCCGAACATCGGGGAGTATGCTGTCTACGCGGATATGGGGCCGGGCTACGCGACGAGGCGGGAAGAGGCTTGGAATGCGTTCAACGCTATCCTGACACAAAGCCCGCAGCTGGTCAGTGTGATCGGGGACCTGCTCTTGGCCGCAGGGGACTTCCCGCTGAGCCAGGAAGCTGCCGCGCGGTTGCGCCGGATGGTCCCGCCAGTGGCGCTTGGTGAAGGTCCGTCTCAGGAAGTGAAAGAGGCGCAGCAGCAACTTGAGCAGGCGAAGGGTCTGGTTGGGCAATTGACGGAAGAGAATGCGACGCTGCGGATTGCGGCGAAGGGGAGAGATGAAGCGAACCTTGTGGCAGGGTATAAGGGTGAGACGGAACGTCTCAAGGCGCTGGGCGAGATGACCCCGATTGATCCAATGGCGTTGCAGATGCTGGTTGGGCAACTTGTGTCAGAGGCCATGGCGACAGCGCTTGGAAAACAAACAGTGGCTGAGGCGAAGCGAGCAATGCTGCCGGATGTGACGCAAGGAACCGCCGCGCATGCTGCTGCCGCTGGTAGTATGCCTGGGCAGATGAATCCGCTGATGGCGATGGCACGGCAGGGGCAGCCGTCTATGGTGCCGCAGGGGCCGCCTCGTCAAGTGATGCAATAGGAGGGTTTTAGTGATGCAAGACGAACTCAAGTCCGCCGAGGCTTCCGGTCGTGGTGGGGATAGCTTTCTTGGCCATCTAAGCCCTGGCGATACTGTCATCCCCCGCGGTATGATGAAGCCGGAGTGGAGGGATTTTCTCCAAAACCACTTCGATGTGGATGTTTATACGGTTGGGAATGAGAGAAATTCCCTGAATCCGTTCACGGGGTTGCCGGAATTTAGAGATGGTGCCGATTCTGGTGCGGGTGGATATAATGACGCTGCTGATGCAGCAGCTGTTACAGGAGCAGCGATGGCTGGTGGCGGCTTCATGGATTCCATTGGCTCCAGCCTTGCTTCCGTTGGCCACTCTATCGGCCGCGGTATTGGTGATATTCTTGGCGCCCCTTTCGGCAAAAGTTTTAGTAGCGATTCCAGCGGGGGAGAACCAGGTTATGGTACGGGTAATATGTCAGGGTCTGGAGGGGATAATTCCTCTGACTACGCCAATCCCCTACAAGCGGCTGCTGCACAGGTTGCACCGCTATCAGCTTCTAGCGTGGCACCGTTGCCCAATCCAATGACTCCTAACGTGCCGGACAGTGTGCCGCAGCTTGGGGAATACTACAACTTGCTGCGACAGGGGAATGCTGTTGGGGCGGAAAATATGTTGAGCCGCTTTATGCGGGGAGATAGTAATGTGTATGGGAGGTAAAAGTGGCGAATCCCTTCAATGATTATCTAGAGCGCTCCATTGCTGATCGTCCTACACCTGCACAGCGGGCTCCTTCCCCCTTTGTATCTTTCATGCCGAATATGAAGTATGTGGACAAGAATTGGGCGCCAGAACAATATCCTCTCGAGGCGATTGAGGCAATTGCACGTGCACAGGCGCTTGGGGAAAAAAGTGGGGCATTTTCGTCTGCCCATGGGGCTTATTTCTTTCCCACGCAACTGATTGAGAAACGTCCGATTGATTTTGGCACAGCCGGGCCAGATCGCTTTTGGTCAAGTGATAAGAATCCTTTTCAAGTTTTGGGGAATAAATTTGGTCTGCTTGCAGAAGAGAATCCAAAAGTTCCTGGGCGAAGTGGATATAGCACACAAAAATTTAATGAGGAAGAAAATTTTGAGCAAAATCGCTTGGTGAGAGAAAGAAATGCTAAAGTTGCTGCTATGATGTTTGCGATAAAAAGTCAAAATCGCACACCAGTAGAGACAGCGGAACGTTGGAATGGAAGTGGCCGAGTTGTAGATGGGAATAAGGTTTTTGCTGACTCGAAAAATCATCTTGCCAAAGTTGAAGAGATGATGCGTATGATGGACCATCCGAGTAATGCGGAGATTAAGAAAGTTTGGCAGTATTATTACGGTCAGGCGTTGAAGGAGAAGTAAGATGGCGAATCCACTTCTTGACAACGGTCGGGCTTATGATCGCTTCGCGGCAAATCCTGTCGGGACTAGCCAAGTCAGTAGTATGACTTCTGCGGAAGGCCGGCCTTTTTATCCATTGACCGGAAGATTTCAACAAATAATGGAGGGAGTTGATTCAGCTGGCCGCCCAAAGCATAATTATGGAATGGACGTGCTAGGATTTGCTGGTAGTCTTGCCGGTCCAATGAGCAAACTTGTTAATATGCGAAATATGATAGGTGCAAAAAATCTGCTTAATCAAGGGACAATGCCGCGAGAAGTTCTTCTTAGAACAGGGTACTGGCAAAATCCACAAGGTCAGATGATGTCGGAAATTTCTGACCACAATATGATGCTTCGTGTAGATGAGAATCCTTTAGGGAAAGGACTCAAAACGGATAAGTTTTATAGGCAGGTCAATGCAGAGAATTTGCGTGGACAAAATCTTTCTGACATTGTGGAGCATCCAGAGTTTTTCGCGCATTATCCTGATATGAAAGGGGTGAGAGTGCGAAATGATGTGAATCCCGGAGCCAGTGGCTCCTGGGATCCATGGAAGCATCAGATCAATCTTGCTCCTGGTTGGATGCCGACAAATGAAATGGCAAGAATTCTTGGGCATGAAATGACTCATGCCACGCAGAGTTTCAATGGTTGGCGAAATGGATCTTTTCCATCAGAGCATCTGTCAGCAAACTATTGGAATACAGTTAAACAAAGTGGACAGGCAAATGATTCTTTTCGCCAACTGGCGAATAGTAAAGGAGTGAACTTTGCAGATCAAGCTGAACTTTTGTCATTTGCTCAACGTGCAGCAGAAGGCTCTTTTCTCCCTAAAGATCCTAAATTTATACAGTATGCTAAATATTTGGCAGAGTTTCCTGAAGCAAAAAAGCTTCTTTCTGAAGCAGGAAAACTTTTAATGCAAAAGAAACAAATGGAATTGAAAGCGGATCAAGCCTACCGTAATGTAACGGGAGAGGTAGAAGCCCTAGCTGTAGAACGACGACTTAATATGTTACCCTACACACGACTGCGGGGTAGACCATTTTGGGAGGATTATGCAGTGAGACCTCTTGATCAAACGCCTGGAAAGATTTTACCCTGGATGGGAGGAAAACCATGACTAATTGGACGGATAAGAAGGCGCATTGCCATATTTTGGTAAAGCAAACGGCAAGAAGCCTTGCTGAGGCGCTTTACGAAAAGATGGCGTCGGAGTCTCCTGGGTTCTATAAGGCCAACCCAGAGGCGCTGCCATTCATTAATAGCAATTGGAAACACTTTCTTGAGGAGGCTCGGTCCACGTTAGTCCAGATGTTATCCCTACCATACCCGGAAGAGTTGAAAGAACAAATTGCTGAAGCAATTATCCAAGATAGCTCCCTGACAAGAGATCGGCCAGCTCGCCTTGCTAGTAAGGTCCGAACTGGTCAGCTTAAGCCGCAACAGCAGCCTAAGCTAGAGCTGCACTAACAGGCCGCAATGCGGCCCAGACTTGAGGCTGTTTCCTCAATGCGACGGAAGAGATTAAAATGTCTTATGCAAGCACTACTGCAGAACTATCCCCTGATGATATTGCGTTGGGGAATGGAAGGGTGGAAGAAGCGCCAGCGGCTGAAGCCCCCGCGACGGAGGCCCCTGCCGATGATACTGTCGCTGCCAAGCCATCTACCGTTGGCTGGGAACAGCGCCGGATTAACGCTCTTACCCGGAAGTTGAATGAGGAGTCTCGGAGAAGGGAACTTGCGGAGCAGAATACTGCGCAGGTTGTGGAGATTGCTCGGCGAGCGGTGGCAGGGGAAGAACAACCCCAGGCAGCGCCTGCCGGGCCGACTCGAGACGAATTTGACTCCGCTGTTGCACATGCTGCAGCAAAGCAGCAGTTTGACGCGGAATGCACGCAGATCTACAATTCTGGCGTGGAAGATCTTCCTGGGTTTGAGGCCCGCCTTGGCAACTTCCGCGCCATCGGCGGTATGTCGCAGCCCTTGATTGAAGCGGTGATGGAGAGTTCCTCCAGCGCTGTAAGTCCGCAGAAGATCCTCTTCGAACTTGGCGGGAATATGGATGAGGCTGCAAGAATTGCAGAACTATCCCCTGTCAAGATGGCTGCGGCGGTGGCAAAGTTTGCTGCCGGGATTAAAGAAGAGACCCGTGCCATGACTCGTGCCCCTGCTCCGATCAAGACCCTCACGCCAGCTGCGGCGATGGTGGATAAAGATCCGGAGAAGATGGACCCGAAGGAATGGCGGGCTTGGCGGGAAGCGCAGGTTGCTGCAAGAGGTCGCCGCTAGACTTGCGATAGCACTGGGCGCTGGAGCGTCGCTATTCTCCTGGGGGCTTTTGCCCCGCCTGATAAATCGGCTTCAGGCCCCGAGGTCATGGACCTTTCCATGCGACTGGCATACTTCGACCGACAACGGTCAGTTTCTGGAAATTTCTTACCCTTGAAAGGGGACAACTACCATGGCTAACTCCCTTCTCACTATCAATATGATTCTTCGAGAAGCCACAAGATTGTGGGAAAACTCGAACGCTTTCCTAATGTCGATTGGTCGTCAGTATGATGATCAGTTTGCTGTTGGCGGGGCGAAGATCGGTGATACGCTGCGAGTAAGATTGCCGAATCAGTACACTGTTCGCACTGGCGCAGTGGCTTCTCCGCAGGCAACGAATGAAGTCAGCACGACGCTGACGGTCGGGACGATGAAAGGTATTGATGTGAGTTTCTCGTCCCGTGATCGGACGATGAGCTTGGATGATTATTCTGACCGTGTGATGAAGCCTATGATTGCGTATCTCGCTGCTGATGTGGCGCTGGACGTGATGGGTGGAGTGGAAGGTGGGATTTGTAACATTGTTGCAAATCAGGATGGCTCGTTCAACATTCTTTCCCCGAACGCTCAGACCTTCCTCGACGCTGGTGCGTTGCTTGACATGAGCGGCGCTCCGCTGATGGATCGGAAAGTGGTGAATAGCCCGAACACCGATGCAAGAATTGTAGGGAATCTGGCTGGCCAGTTCAACCCTGCGACTGCGATTTCTAAGCAGTATATGACTGGTGCGATGAAAAACGCTCTTGGGTTTGATTTCATGCGAGATCAGACTGTCCTTGCTCATACGAACGGCGCGCTTGCTCAGTCCAGTGCTACGGTCAATGGAGCAGGGCAGACGGGGCTCACGTTGGTCGTGAACGCCTTGGCTGCTGGGCTGAATAAGGGTGATATTATCACTCTGGCTGGTGTGTTTGCGGTGAACCGCTTGACTCGGCAGAACACCGGTGCGCTTCGTCAGTTCGTGGTGACTGCGGCTGTTCTTGCTGGTGCGGTTTCCATCCCCATCTACCCGGCAATTGTCGCGCCGGTTGGTGGTGCTGCGCAGCAGTATCAGACTGTGACGGCTACTCCGGCTAACGGTGCGGCGGTCAATCCGGCTCTTAACCTTGCCGCGAGTGCGACTTATCGAAAGAACTTCGCGTTCGTTCCGGAAGCCGTGACGATGGCGACGGCGGATCTGGAACTTCCGACTCGTGGTGTGCAGGAAGCTGCAAGGGAGGTTTTTGATAGCCTTTCTATGCGGATGATTACGTATTATAACGGTCTGACGGATCAGTGGCTGACCCGGATGGATATTCTTTACGGCTATCTGTGGGTGCGTCCGGAATGGGCTGTTGTGGTGGCAGACGGAGTCTAGTCTGCGACATTTTGGCGGGTAAGATTGGGGGCTTCGTGCCCCCAATTTTGCTGCCGCAGACTTTAACAGTGGTAGGAGATTTTTATGGCTACGATGTTTGATAAGATGGAATTTGCTCCTTATTCTTTCCAGGAATATCCAAAGATGCTGTTTGCTAAAGGTGACAAAACTGTCATTGTAGCTTCGGTAGGGGAAGAAGAGAAGCTGCTGGGTGATTGGTTTACGACGCCTAAAGAAGCGAACGTGGAGTAAGAAGTGTGACCACTCCCCTTGAAATCATTTATCAGAGCTTGAAAGATTGTGGTTTCTCTGGAGACGGGGAGATCCCGTCGGCTGAGATTGTGAATGATGCTTTCAGGAAGCTGAATTGGATGCTGGCGGAGTGGCGGCAGCGGCGGGGGATGGTCTTTCATCTAGTTGAGAAGACTCTACTGATGAATGGGACGCAAAGTTATACAATCGGGCCGGGGGCGCAGATTGTAGTGGCGGATCGGCCGAATAAGATTGATTCTGCTGTGATTAGACAGAATTTTCTGCCGGGTAGTCCGGTGGATTATAGCCTGACAATTCTGTCCGCGTTTGAAGATTGGCAGCAGATTTCTGTGAAAGATGTCACTGGCCCGCCGAGAGTGTTGTTCTATGATACCGCTTGGCCGGTTGGAAGTATTCATGTTTGGCCGATACCGCAGGCAAATCAGTATGAACTGCGGATACTGATTAAGACGGCGTTGGAAAGTTTCACATCGCTGACGCAGGAGATTTCTCTTCCTCCGGAATATGAAAGTGCTATTAACTGGAATCTTGCTCTTCGTCTTACCCCGATGACAGGAGATTTGAAGGTTGATCCTGTAGTGGCGGCGGAAGCTAAGGCGACTAGAGGATTGATTTTGAATGTTACTGCGCAGACTCGGCGCTTGCAAATGCCAGCAGGGATACCGAATAGCCGTAGATTTTATCCGATTTAAGGGGGGCTTAAGCGAATGCCACGGCTTCCACTTCTCGGCGGGGCTTATGAGGCGCAGAGCGTTATTGCGAATGCTCAGCGCTGTATTAATCTGTATCCAGAGATCAACCAGAAAGATGCTCCCGTCTTGGTAACGCATTATCCAACGCCAGGGAAGACACAGGTCTCAGCGGGATACGGGGTTGGTCGAGGGCAATTTGCTGCAAGTGACGGCACGGCCTATGCAGTCAGCGGTAGCACGCTCTACTGGTTCAACGCTGCTGGTGTACCGCAGGTGGTTGGCACGATTAGTGCGCTGCAAACCCCTGTCCGCTGGATTGATAATTCGATCGAGCTCTTGGTGGTCGATGGCGCTACCGACGGGGCCTGGATCATCAATCTAGCAACGAAAGTGATGACGAGGAAGAATCTTTTTGGTGCTACCCTCGGTGCCTACCTCGACACCTTTGCAATCGTTAATGTTATTGGAACGAAGGAATTTTCTGTCAGCGAGCCAAATTCCTACATCTTCTCTGATGAGATTGCACAGAAAACTGCCGCACCGGACATGCTAACAGGTGTTGTGTCTGTCCGGCGGGAACTGTGGTTGCTTGGAGTTAAAAGTTCGGAAATTTGGACCACGGTGCCAGATGCGGATTTTCCCTTCCAAATTATCCCAGGAGCGTTTATCGAATATGGCTGTGCTGCACCTTACAGTATTGCCACGGCTGATGTGTCGATTTTTTGGCTAGGGCAGAATGAAGAAGGCCAAGGTTTGGTGTTGCGCGGGAAGGGATATGAGGTGCTGAAAATTAGCACCCACGCGCTAGATAATACATTTCAAAGCTTCTCTACGCTACTTGACGCGCAAGCCTTCACGTATCAGGAGAACGGCCATATCTTCTACGTGCTGAATTTCCCATCTGCCGATCAGACCTGGGTTTACGATGAAAGCACTGGAGCTTGGCATCAGCGGGCCTGGATGGATCAGAATGGGCAACTGCATAGAGATCGTCTTTGCTCTATCATCACAGCGTATGGGAAAAGATGGGGGCAGGACTGGGAGACAGGGGCACTCTACGAGGTTAGCGTGGAGATCACGACAGATAACGGAAATCCGATCCTGCGCCTCCGTTCGTTCCCACACTTTGTTACCATTTCTTTAGCTGGCGGGGGTAGTATTGGTTTGGATGGGAAGAGAATTAAGTATCACAAATTCATGGCAGATATGGAGGTCGGGACGGAGGAAGAGACTTCTCTCCCCCTGCAGTTGAATGAAGTAGCGCTCTTGCAGGAAACTTCAAATGAAATCCTACAAGATCCCAACAACTACAGTATACTGATTGATAACGGCGGGTTTAGTGGTGTTCCTGGCCCTAGGGTGCTTCTTCGCTGGAGCAATACTCGTGGGGCAAGTTGGCAGGGCAGCCTCTCTCAGAGTCTTGGTTCTTCCGGGCAATATAACGTTCAACCTGCCTGGAACCGCCTTGGTATGGCCAGAGATCGAATTTGGGAACTTTCCTGGGTGACGAGGGGGAAGACCGCGCTGAATGGTGCTTGGGTCAATTTGACCTGGATGAAGTCGTGAAAGTAACCTCATGGCTAATGTAATTTTTCCTATTCCTTCCGTCCCTCTTGTTGATGAAAGAGGTCGAATTACTGCTTCCTGGTATCGGATATTTGTGAGTTTAATGCAACGGACAGGTGGGGTGGAAGAGTCTCCAACGGGGACAGAGACGTTTTCCATGGGATTATTTGATTTCAGTTCGGCAAGAGAAGAAGATACTCGCCAAGGTCTTCTTGCGTTGCCGGTAGGGGTCCAGGATCAGACTGTTTCTATTGCTTTGCAGGAATTGCCGTGGCCTTCTGCCCCAGAGGGCATTGCTGTTGGGGCTAGCCCTTTTTCCTTTTCTCCCGGCTTTGATGGCTTTACCACTGTCACAGGTGGCACAGTCTCATCTATTACTCTCAGCCGAGATGGAGGAGCTACCATCTTCTCTACTGGACTTCTCCTCGGGGTCTTCCCCCTTTCCCTTTCCGACACCCTCATCATCACCTACTCTGTTGTCCCAACAGTAACCTTCTTCCGGAGAGGATAACTCCAATGACGCAACGCCCGATTGTCATGACACAGCCCACTTACTTTGGTGCGGCTGCGACAGTTTTTTACTCGCAAGGCGCTAACAGTGTTGGACAAGTGCTTCGTGCAACAGTCTACAACAATGACACGGTAGCGCGTCAGATTACGCTTTTTCGCGTGCCAGCTGCTGGCTCTCCTGGCGCAAACAACACGATCATGGCCGGGCAAGGAGGTAGGTTGCTGCCCAAGCAAAGTGCTGTGATAGATGTGCTGGCTGGGGCAACGCTTGATCCTGATGATTCTGTGCAGGGCTTGGCAGATATGGGGAATATGGTTGTTTTCACGATGAGCGGTTATACTAATACATAAGGGGCGAAGTGCCCTAGGGGAATGTCTATGCAGGGGTTTGTTAAGCTGGCTGAAGGGATTGATGTGCTGCCGCTTAAGATGGCGGTGGAGCGGCAGGGGAGTGTATTTGAAGAAGGGCAAGT
>Ga0181365_1000257_pt1 | contig 11666 bp, 13 predicted proteins | sample Fa13NDMM110DN_FD_130097 | JGI IMG/M metagenome (GOLD analysis project Ga0181365, IMG submission 130097) | Freshwater viral communities from Lake Michigan, USA - Fa13.ND.MM110.D.N | ecosystem: Environmental > Aquatic > Freshwater > Lake | place: USA: Michigan | collected 2013-09-24
GCAGTATCCGAATGCTTCCACTCCGATCTGGATATCCGGATTAGGAGGTGTCTACGAGTATTTCGAGAGACGGCGGAACACGCTGCATTCACCGCAACAGATTGGCAGGAACCAGAGCACCGGCTACAAGCGAAGTTTCAGCTATCATTTCTGGTCGGGATCACCGTTAGTAGGAAGTCCGAACGTGTTCACGTAGCGGCAGCAACTGGTCTGAAAAAGACGCCGTATGGAAGCCTGTAATTCGCCAGTCCGCGCAACGCATCTCCCACTAAGGTAATGACTTATGGCTACGAGAACGTACACCGGTAACGCGCAAGCGATCAACCAGAGAAACACCGTTACCATCGCTCTAACGTGGGCGGCGGCTGATACGATCACATTAACCGTCAACGGGAAAGACCTCGTTTTGACCGTGGGGACAGCGTTCGCAACCACGGATGTCGCAACCGCTCTCAAGCAGGCGTTTCAGTCAGAGGCAATGGGTGCTGGATACAGCGTTCTGCCGACTGGCGGAGGCACCGTCATACCCGAGCTGTCTGTCATCACGGCTAGCGTCTCTGGGTCAGTGGTGACGTTGACTGCTGATACGGCCGGTATCCCGTTCACGATCACCGTCACGGAATCGACGGTTGGAACAGGCACGGCTACTGGCGCAGTTTCGCAGGCGGCAACCGGACCCTCCTTCTTCGATAACGTGGACAACTACGCTGAGGGGGCCGTCCCCATCACGGGAGATGACCTTGTATGGAACCGCCCCGTCAGCATCAAGTACGCCTTAGCACAGAGCGCGATCACGCTAGCCTCGCTGACGATTGGGCCTGCTGTGACAGGGGCGTATCAAATAGGTTTACTCTCCCGCAACCCTACTGGATACGAGGAGTACCTCGCGACAGAGCTGGCTATCAGCGTCACGTCACTGGTGTGCAACGGGACTCCTGGTCTGGTGAAGATAAATTGCGGTTCCGTAGCCAACACGAGTACAGTGAACTCGACTGGAGGCACGCTGGAGGACAACCGAAGTGCGTTCCAGATTCGTGGAACCAATACCGGAAACGTCCTCAGTATGTTTGGAGGGGATGTTGGCTACGCATCGAACAACGAGACTTCGGCAGCAGCGACAATCAACCAGAACGGCGGTGTACTCAACGTCGGGACCGGAGTCGCCAGCTTGGTTACGGTATCTCAACTGAGCGGGACCGCCACTGTCAACTGCGCCGCGACGAACATCTCCTCCTCTGGCGGGACACTGAAGCACACAGCCGGGGCAGTAACCACCGTCAAGGCAAATGGCGGCACTGTAACGCTGGCGAGTTCTGGGACGATCACGACATGCACTCAGCGTGGCGGGAAGCTCGTTGTGACTGAGACGGCAGGAGCGTTTACCACTCTCAATGGCGTGAACGGTAAGTGCCAGTACAACGGAGCAGGCACGATCAGCACCCTGACGTTGGCCAATGACCATGACTTCAGCGTGGATGGTAGCTCGTCAGCCGTGACTATTAGCAGCATGGCCGTTACTGGTGGGCCAGTGTTCCGTAACGTGACTGGCCGAGCTACGATCACGGCACTGACGGCAGTAGGCGTGATCGACTTCAAGCCACTCTGATAGGATTTTCTCGTGTCCTACGAAGGGTTCATCTCGTTTCCCGGTATCAAAGAGCCGCAGTACATCATTACTGCGACTCGCTCTGTCGGTCTGCGCCCAAACAAATGCCTGCTGGTCACGAAACCACAAGACACACTGCCATCACTTCATGGCGACTTCACGTTCGGGTTCGACTCAACGACCATCACATGGAAGAACGCTCTCTGCGACAGTGCGCTGATGAAAGTATCCCGCGATGGGCAGAGGGCCATCTGGACTATCAAGGACGGTCGGTGGTTGATCTGGAAGTCATTCATTCACGGTGCTTACAACATTCCGATGCCAAACGGGAAGATTGACCCGGACACACGGAAGACGCTGGCTGAACTGTGCGACCTGCTGTTTCAAGCCATGAATGTGACTGGAGACACATCCAATGTCACTTCAGTCGAATACCCGGAAGTGGTGTGGGATCACGATCGCACTGTCTTGGAGATGGAAGAGCTGCTGGATGGTCGCGGGTACGTTGTGTCCTACTTACTGGATGGGACGTACAAGATATTCAGTGTTGGTTCCGGGCAGACAATCCCGAATGACACTGATGTCATCAACTTCTCCGCATCCGTGAATCCCCCAGAGTACCCCGAGATACTTCGCGCCTTGGGCGCTAAGACTCGCGTACAGTCGAAGCTGAAGATGACTCCTGTCGGACTTGATAAAGACGGGAAATGGAAGAAGGTCAATGATTTATCGTACAACCCGAAAGGGGCTGGCGTTTCGGGAGGATGGGACACTCTTTCGCCCGGACCATTCCAGATGATCACTGACCCGCTCGACAACGAGTTAGCACGAAGGACGGTGTTCTCGTGCTACCAAGTCGAGTTCCAAGCAGATGGCACGCACAACATCTCCGCAGGTAGCGTCAACTATTGCCCTGGAGAGATTGTTGTTACTTCTCCTTTGCAGTACCTGCCACTCAGCAGGGACTTGGTAGAGACTGCTAAAGACGTGTTCGGCAAGGAGCGGAACGGCGAAGCGTATGTCGAGGGCACGTTCTACTTGGAATACTCCAGTGGCAGCTCACGCAAGACCGGTGCCGGTGTGATAGCCAAAAACACGAGCAAGTTCTTTCGCATGGAACGCACAGACTGGACGCTGGATGAAGAAAATGGAATCATCACTTTCCGTGAACCCGTGCAGATGTCAGTGAAAGTTGATCGAGGTGAAGGATTGAAAGATGAAATGACATTCGCCGATGTGTTCTTTGTCTGTGCCTACTCAATTCACGACAACGATCTTCGCATCAAGGATCGCTACATTCGGGATCGAACGCTGGGTGGCGTTGGTGCGGATCAACTGCGGAGAGAAGAACTAGAGAGAACACTGATTTGCAAATACAACGCGCTCTTAAACACAGGGATCGAGTCGATCACGGACAACGAGACGACAGTGGACATTTATGCCGATAGTGTGCTCGACAACGCCTACGCTAGCTATTCCACTGGCATTGGAACTCTGGTTCACTACCGAGGAATCCGCAGCTTCAACACGGACGGAATCAATCTTCAGGTAGCATGGACATGTGCGAAACCGGGATCGCCAGCACCGTTCTCCACGATGGTTAGCCAGAATATGGAAGCTCATCCTCTGATTCCGACAACACGAAGCCGTCGAGATAAGCGTCAGATCGAACGCGTGAATCAGTGGAACTCCAGTCGCGGACGACGCTACCGTAACTCCAAGCGAGGGAAAGGGAAGAAGTCGTAATGCCGCTGCCTCGCCCGATAGCCACGATTCCCTACAAGAACGACACCGACGAACGTATTCCGCCATTCGCGGCGTTGCAGTTCACTGGTGATTCGGAAAGCACGGACACGTACATCGCCGTAAAGGTGACGAAGCCGGACGGCACGGGTGATCACTTTGCCATCGACAACGGCAAAGGTGCGATGGAGTCGAGTAACGACAAGTATTGCTACGGCGAGTGCATTAAGGCGCTGACTGGCACGTTCTGGGCGCATTACGTGTCCGCCACGCCACCAGCGACAGCATGGGAAACGCAGGTTGGTCCCGTGTCTGGGCAGTGGTACGTGGACGATACTGGTTCAGGCTTCGTTTATGCGGGGGTGCATGACCCGGATAACGAACGCATTCTGGTGATGCAGCTTTCTGGCGCTGGCAATAACTGCACCAACATCCGCTTTCAAATCCTCGTTGCCGATGCCGTGACGCGTACAGCCCTCTGCGTGATCCTGTCTCGTCCATACGGCTGCGGGATCGCGAGTGTCCCGAACACCGTCTCGGATGGCTACGCCATCGAGGTGTGCGACCCGGCTGGCTGCTTCCTCAATGACCCAGAAGAGGTTCTCGTGGGCCGCGATGGGTGGGCACATTATATGGAGCCAATACCCGGTTCAACGTGGTGTCAGGACGGAACGTATGACCTACAGCCCGAGTGGCAAGTCTATTCCCTGTGCTGTCAGGTGGATCGCTGTTTTCTCTGATTGGACAACATGGCCGCGAAGGGTACGTCAAAAAGTTGTTGCTGCACTGGTTGCGAGGGGAAGCCGTTCGACTCGTCTATCGCGTTGCTGGCAGATAACGGGTTGCCGAACATCCTCAACCGCATCTCTTTCGCTGGGCACGGCGTGGACAAAATCCAAGGGTTCTGCTGTTCGTGCCTGCCCGATACCGTGTGCGTGAGCGTAATAGAGCCATACTCGGGTGCGTCACTCGGCACGATCTCGATGAGGCTCAAGTGCGAGATCGACGACGCGCCAGACGACGGATACTTCCTAGCATATAAGGGCTTCGTGCTGATTCCCGGTCAATCAGTCGGTTTAGAGTTCTCGTTCAGGGTGGTGAACGAGCGATGTTATTTTTGTATGAAAAGCAACATCGAGGGCATGAGCGAAATCTGTATTCTGATCGAGCCGGAATACTACCAACACCCATACTACTTCTGCCGCACGCTATGCACGTCGCTGCTCTCCGATTCATACCCCGTAACGTGTGCTGGATACTCTGAGTTTGAGATCACGAGCTACGAAGGCGACACGCTACTCGTCAGGATCAGCGGCGAGGACATGTCGGCGATTCATGGGAGACCTCCGTGCAAGCTGCCGAGCGGCGCGATGCGTCCAGACGAAGACACCATCGGATATGTGTGCAGGGGTTGCGGGTGTGTGTGCAGTAAGGCGTGCCTGTTTATCAGCTACACGAGGACGGGAGATTTCTGGGAGGGCCAAGTAACCCGCAACGGCACGACGTGGGGTACAGGCAACCCATACGACCCAGAGGTAGAGATACTGGCTGACAGCGAAGCCAACGGCAAGCAGTGTTTGCTGAAGCTAAAGACACTCGGCAGCGGCAGTACATACACGGGACCGTTTCCATCGACAGTGATCAGCGTTGAAAACGGACAATGCCCCGAGACCGATGTCCGATGGGAGTTTTCCGACCCTTCCACTCAGCTTATTATCGCCACGTTCACTTGCACCAACTGCCTTGGCTGCAAGGTTCACGCTGGTCGCTCCGGCTGTTGTTACGGCTACAGCTATCCGAGAGTCCTGCACATAACGATTTGGACGACAGGCGGGGCCACTAGCTCCTGCCTTTGCCTGCCGGTGACGCTGCCGATGCTGTTTTACGGGGACAAAATGAACCCGGCATGGAGAGCAGAACTCGACGTTGGCGGTCTTGCTACGTCTGGCGGAAATTGGTGTTCGGGGACAACTCCACAAAACTTTGTAGTGACATTGCAATGCACCGGAGCGGGTTGGCAAATCTATTACGCGGCCTCGACTTCAGGAGGTGCTGCACCATGCGAGGGGACTCTCACGGCATCCGGGCTTGTGTGCGAGCCGCTCAATATGCAGTTTGAAACGAGCGGTATTTGTTGCGTGCCGTCGTACCCATACACAGACCCGATCATCCTTCATTTCGAGATTACCGAATAATGCCGAATCCACTTTGCGAGTGTCCGCTCGCGGGTTTTTGCTCGCGGCACAAGATGACGAAAACTGGGCACGCTCACCAGATGTGTCAGGGCGAAGCCCCTACCTCAGATGGTGGCTGGAAATACTGGATCGCATGGGAGCGCGGGCTACTCGGTGCGACGGCTCCAGCCTGCCCGGTGACGAATCCACCTCGATTCCGGGAAGCATCCGAAGTCGATGGAGAGATCATCCCCGAAGCGTTGATTCCGACATTCTGGGAAAAGAAAGAGGGCTGCTGCGGCGGGGCTGATGCTACTCCACAGGTGATCCGTGACAGCGTGGAGTACACGGGTGTTGGTCCCGGCTCCGAGCTAATCAAGGCATACAAGTCGGCGGGATTCCCCTCGTGCCAAGCCTGTAGCCTGCTCGCGTGGAAAATGGATCAATGGGGGGCGAAAGTCTGTGAAGAGAAGGTCGAACAGATCGTCGAAGACATGCTGCCGAGGGTAAAAATCTGGTTCGCCGAAAACCACGCCTTCATTCACAGTTGGTTGCCGGGCGTGATTCAGGAGGCCGGATTTCGCCTGAAACTTCGGTCAGACATCGCAGCGGCGATTGCAGCGTCGAGGGCTATATAGATGTCGAATCCGCTTTGCGAGTGCCCGCTCGCGGGTTTTTGCTCGCGGCACAAGATGTACAAAAGCGCAGCCGATCATCAGGCTTGCCGAGGTGAATCGTCAGCCGCCGATGGTGGCCGAAAACACTGGATCGCATGGGAGCGTGGCCTACTCGGCGCGACGGCTCCAGCCAGCCCGGTGATGTCCCCGCCACGGTTCACGGCTCGCGGAATCCGAACCATCGAGGTCACTCCAGAGATACAGGCCGTCAGACAGTCTGACGCAGAATGGCGGCTAAGTACACGAGCGAAAAACTCACTTGCAAGAATGAACCATCGGCCACTGATCGGGAAGCCGATCAACCGAGATCGGCTCCAGAGTCATATCATTTACCACGTCATGCCGCTCGCGGGCGACACCGAATGGGTGTGGCGTCGTCACTGCGATTGGCTGCGTGAGGTGCGGTCAGAGTGGGCTGGTCGGCTCGTCATCGGCATTGTGACGCCGGGGCCGAGCGACGAGTGGAAGTATTGTCCACCGGACGCCGTACGAGAGGCACTGAGCGGACTCGATGCAGAGTTTATTGAGGCCCCGAACGACACCGGAGGCGGAAAGAAACGAGTGCGGCAGGGGATCGGAGAGGGCGTGCTGTTCCCGAAAATGTTGGGGATGCTCAAGACCTCAAGCCCGGATCAAGTCGCGTTTTATGGGCATTGCAAGGGTGTCTCTCGACCACGCTCGCCGCTGGACTCTGCCGTCCATTTATGGGCTGAGGCGATGTTTGAAACAGTGTTCAGGAATCGAGACGCGGCAATCTCGGCACTCGACACTCATGGCGTGTGCGGATCGTTTCGGATGCGTGGCGGATATAGAGACGGAACACCGGGGATCGGCTCGTTCTGGTTTTTTAGTGGGACGTTTTTCGGCATCCGACTCGCCGACGCATTCAAAACAAATTGGGACTATATGTCTCCGCATTACGGGTGTGTCGAGCAGTGGCCTAGACTCAACTTCGACCAGCACACTCAGTCGGCGTGCTTTTTTTTCGACGAAGTGACGAACCTTTACGATGAGCAATATTGGAAAAGCGTCGTGACACCGGCGTTTGAGAAATGGAAGGAGCGACGATGTTCGACTTGCTGATGGCGATCACTCGACTTTTGAAGCCGCACACTGTGATTGAGCTTGGTCCGTGCGACGGCCGTCACTCAGTGCAAATCGCCGAACACTGCGAGAAGCTCTACAGCGTCGAGGGGCGTGAGGAGAACGTCACAGATACACGGCAAGCGGTCGCGGCACATGCCGGGCGAGTGGCGGAAGTGGCCGTCGTTCATTCCGAAATCCAAAGCTACCTCAGTACCATCGCGCCGTCGCTGCCTCGCATCGACCTCGTGTGGGCGAGGGGCGTGCTGTACCATTTCGAGAACCCATGCGAGGTGATCGAATCGCTTGGCTCATTGCGGGAGCGGCATCACTTCCCCGTGATCGGCTGGACGCACCTCGCCGAACATGGAAACGAACAACACGAAGGAAGATCCGGTAGATGGTACGACGAAGACCCGGAAGGTTCGCGTTTGTCTTCCATCGGGAACCATCGCAGCTTCTGGCTGACGCCCGAGGCGTTCATGGATACGTTCAAGGCGGCAGGCTTCGCAAACTTCGCGTTCCTCTCCGAACCGACGCCGCACGAAACGAACGGCGGGTTGGTGGCATACTTCGTGGCAGGAGAATAGCTGTGGCACATTTTGAGCAACGCGAGTTTTGCGAACGGCTTGTCCGTCGCTGGCCGCATCTATTTGAAGGAAAGAGCGTTCTCGACTGCGGCGCGTTGGACATCAACGGCAACAACCGGCATCTGTTCACGGGCTGCAACTACACGGGCATTGACATCACCGAAGGGGCGAACGTGGATCACGTCTCCCTAATTCACGAGTTTACTGGCGGGCCTTTCGGCGTCGTGATCTCAACTGAATGCCTCGAACACGATGCCTACGCATCCGAGTCGATTCAACGCATGATCAAACTCGTCGCGGACGACGGCATCCTGATCGTCACCTGTGCGACGACGGGACGCATCGAGCACGGGACTACAGACAGCCATCCGGGCGACTCGCCAGCGACACACGGCCACTACCGCAACATCGTCCCAAGCGAGCTAGTCGTGCCGCTCCGAGACTCATTCCGCTGCTGGGGCGTCGAGGTGATCCACGGCGATCTCTACGGCTGGGGACTCGGGCCGATCCGTCAATCATCAGTGACGACAGAAGCCACCTGATACAGCCCGCAGTCAGGGCAGCAGTAGAGCGGCGTCGGTGGCATGCGGCACGGCTTATGGCAGGCCACGCACTCGATGATGACATCCTCACTCTGCGGGACCGACCGGAACTGCTGGATCGTGACGGCGATCCACCACGAGAGGAACATGGTCGCGACTACGGCAAAAATTGGCTTGAGCATTTTCGTTTCTCCTTGCGATCCCAACGCGGAATCCGTGATCTGGATCACGCCTACGTCTTAACCATGTCGCAGGGACGTGTCGAAGAAACGCGAATAATTCGACACAATAATTGACCGTTGACATTTGAGTTGACATCTGAAATAATAATCTCACGGTGCCGGTATCAGCGGCGACCAAAACGATCAAGCAGGGAAACCTGCAAGAAAAAAGCTCGCGAGCCGTCTGATACACGGTTCTGCGGGCTTTTTCCGTTTGGAGCAATCCAAGGAAGGAACTGAGCAATGCTTGTGCTTGAGAGATGTCCACAAGAGCAGATTATCGTGAGCGGCCCATGCGTCATAACGCTGATTGAATCGAGACCAGGGCGCGCGAAGATCGGTATTGAGGCTGATAAGTCTGTGACAATCTGGAGAGCGGAGTTGCTCGACTGCGATGGAAAGCCGAAACAGTTTGTGCGAAAGGGGGCGGAATAATGAGTGGAGAACTGACGGCGAATAACACGAAGGCGCTTTTCGGAAGAGATGAGTATCGAGTGAAGCCTGATGTTGTGCGTTCGCTCTATTTTGAGCAGGACGACATCCTGTTTGCGATCCGAGACCTGCATTGCCCTGACGGCTTTGACTGTGACATGACTTTCGGAAACGGCATGTTTTGGAAAAACCTGCCTCGCCCGAAACACTGCTTCGACGTGACGCCATTGCATCATGGCGTGGTTCAGGCGGATTCACGCGCCCTGCCGTTGCCCGGAGAGAGTCTTTTGAGTGCCGTTTTTGATCCGCCGTTCTTGACCTACGTGAAAGAAGGACGGGACCACAAAGGCGGCGCGGTGGCGATGACGGCCCGCTTCGGCGGGTACTACAGCTACGCAGACCTAGAGGACCACTACCGCGACACGATCAGCGAGGCGTACCGCGTGCTGAAGCCGAAAGGTAAACTGATCTTCAAGTGTCAGGACATCGTTCATAATCACCGGCTGCACTGCACGCACGTCAAGGTTATCAACATGGCCGAGAGCGAGGGCTTTCGGGTGCGAGACATGTTCGTGCTTGGGGCAAAGTCGCGGATGCCGGGTCCGCAAGCTGGCCAGCAGAGACACGCGAGGGTGTGGCATTCGTACTTCTTGGTTCTTGAGAAGAACTAGCAGGCGACGGCGATGGGAAATGGAAGCCGAACATTAAACGGGGGGCGGAATAATGAGCAATGCGACATTGATGGCGACGATTGCGACGGGGACACGAGCGGAGTCAGATGCGGCATTCGCTCGGCTCGTCGAACTCTTTCAGGGACCAATCACAGGTTACGCGCATAAGATGCTCCGCGACTGGGATGCGGCTGAGGACATCTTCCAGTCTGTGATGCTCACGGTGTTTCGACACGCGGGCAATTTTCGGGAAATAGAACGGAAAGAGATTGGTCAAAAAGGACAAGCCGTTTCTCTAACTGGTACTCTGTCACATGTTAAGGTTGTCGGAACTCCGACAAGCTCTTTTCCCAACTGGATTTATTCCATCTGCCACCGCCGTTGCATCGACGCGATCCGCAAGCGTAAGCACGACGCCCTGTCCCTGCGGTCGAGTCCGACAGACGATTTCGATCCTCTGTCCGTCGTCGCTGGAGCGTCTCGATTGCCATTGGATTCCATCGTCGAGCGTGAGGAGATCGACGAGATCACAGTCGCAATGGACGCGATCCCCGACGCACAGCGTGCCGTATTTGAGTTGTCCTGTGAGGGCTACTCGTTCCCCGAGATCGCGGATGCGAGCGGGCTGGGAGTCAAGACGGTGACATCACAGGCGAGGATGGCAAGGGAGAAATTGCGTGCTAGGTTTGATCCGATCATTGTTGACTGCGTTGAAGCGTGATGGCGATTGTGCAAACAGGGGATGACTTTTGGAACGTGAAATACTGACGCAAGAAGAGTACGCCAAGCAACGCAAGAGTATGGGCTGCGTTGCAGTAGCCCGCAGAATCCACATGATGCTAGCCCACAAGCCTCACGTACAATGTGTCCTAGATGATGTGGCGTTCCTGCAAGCGAAGCTGATTGAATGGAGACTCGACGGCGACACTCCATACGGGAAGGCGGCGAAACAGTTGGTGCTTGCAGCAATCTCTGAGGCTGCGAGAGACGATAGGTTGACAAACGTGGACGACGGGCAATAATGCCGACATGACTCTGGCAGGTCACGATACACGTTAGCGATCGCACCGCCGCAAGGCACGACATTCAGACGCCCGCGAACACCTCCTGCCAGAGTCTCGCGGGCGTCGTCGTTTTACGGCCCCGCATTCCACGAGCAACAATGCGAAGCGGCTTATGTTCTCCAGCACTTTCCATAAAGAACTGGCAGCGGGTATTCAGTCCCCAGCGAAGTGGCTAAAGCTCGCCACTCACGGAGTACGCGGTCAAAGGTATGCTCTCACGGAAGTGAGTTCTCTGGGCAACGGGTTGGTACTCGATCCAACACAAAACGGTTACGTCCCAGTCGGCATCTGAGATCAGTAAAAGCGGCCGTCAGTAAACCATACGGCTCCGTCAATCGCAGAACGCAACGCAATCCAATGAACAGCCGAAGAGGGAGCCAAGGCAGCAGCCAAGGCTTTCTCAGATGGGAAACCGGTTCGGACTGACGCGACATAACAGGCACGGCACTCCAATGGAAAGCGAACGATCTATTCCAATAGGGTAGCTATCCTAAGTATGATGGCCAGCGAATCGCCTCTGATCGACGGCAAACTCTCACGAAACGAAGCCAATGCTTGATCAGCAACTCAGCGAGATTGCCGATTGCACGCCAGAGAACGGGTTCTGGTATGTGGCGACGCCGTACACAAAGTATCCAATTGGCCTGCAATCCGCGTTCGAGGACGCCTGCCGAGCAACTGCCGAGTTGATGCGTCGCGGCGTTCCCTGCTTGTCACCAATTGCTCACTCGCATCCAGTAGCGACCATCGGCGGCATCGACCCCGTGGACCACGAACGGTGGTTTCGCAACGACGCTCCGCTCGTACATGCCGCGTGTGGATGTCTAGTCATCATGATGTATGGCTGGCGTTATTCTCGTGGC
>Ga0181365_1000258_pt1 | contig 11661 bp, 15 predicted proteins | sample Fa13NDMM110DN_FD_130097 | JGI IMG/M metagenome (GOLD analysis project Ga0181365, IMG submission 130097) | Freshwater viral communities from Lake Michigan, USA - Fa13.ND.MM110.D.N | ecosystem: Environmental > Aquatic > Freshwater > Lake | place: USA: Michigan | collected 2013-09-24
GTCCATCAACACGATGCCGCTTGCCGTCAAGCCACCAACTAGTTGTACCGGCATCGTCAACTGTTACAGTGTAGATTATCATAGATTTATAGTACCGTAGTTTTAGAGAAAGTCAAGCAACAGTTATTTATTTTTTAATGAACCAATCTGGTATCTCACAATTCTTAAACCAAAAAAAGTCTTCGTCAAAGCTGTAATAGAAATCCATGTCGGTTGCATGATTTGTTGCTTCAATTACAGTTCTTCCTTTGATTTGTCTGGGTTTGCCCTGAAACTCCATATTGGGATATTTTTGTCGTATCTCTTGTGGAACGTGAATGTTCATTGCTGCTGTAGTAAAGTTTTGTTGCTTTGTTAAAGTTTCGTACCACTTCCAATTTGCCTATACATCCACCGTCGAATCCTTTGTATTTGGATTCACTATAAACCCAAGCACTATTTTCCCACAATGATTCTTCGGTTTTCGATATGCGTACACTCCATGTTGAATGACGTGACCTAAAATAGTAGAATTCACCTGTTGGCAAACATCCTTCGGCTTGAACTGGACAATATCCATAGGGTTGAATGTTGTATTTGTTGATAAAATATGCAATGATGGTTTCAACTGGATTTTGAATATTCCATCTGATTTTATTCAATATTGATTTTATTTCACTGGTTTTCATATTCAAATATAATCCTCATTTGGATTATTGACACCACATTCTTTGCAGCCGTCAAACAACAAAGACAAAGGTAGGTTTTTTTCAGTTTCAGCTTCTGAACCAAAGTGTTTGTTTAACGTATCATTGGCCTTTTTGTAATCTTCCCAACCTTGCCACTTTCCGTCGCCGGGAGTACCACCCAATTCCAAATAGTTACACCAAGGTACATGAACTCCATTGATGTCTTTGGTCTCATAATATGGACAAACCTTGGTTTTGCCAATAAAATTGTTTTTTTCACTCGGAAATTCAATCCATGTGTAACAGTACGGACCACTTGGAATTATGGATGTATCTTTCATGTGTGACGTGTTGTTATTCCCAATTAACAATATTTTTAATATCAATTAGAGTGCAATCATTACCGTCTGCCAAATGACGATTATTATTTAGAGTTTTTACTATGGCGGATTCAAGACGTTTGATATGTGTCTTCAATTTTTCATTTTCTGTAGCAAAAGCCAGATTGGCGGTACGTAGATTGCGTAGGTCAGCTGGAAGACATGGCATATTGCTGTGTTCAACCAAATCATCTGTATACTTTTCAAGGTGACGAACTTTTGAATGAAGACGTGCATTTTCTTCATGTAGTGTTTTTACATTTTGAAGAAGTTCGTCAACAAGTTCCGATTCAGTTTTTTGATGAAAAATTGATGGAATGGTTGGATCGTTTAATTCAAGTTGAAATTGTTCGTACATTGTATGTTGGTGTTTATTTTCTATTATGTTATAACCAATTTAAGAAAAGTCAAGCGTTTATTTTTTCACCATTTAAAAATCCGTCTATATTTAATTTTTTGTCAAATATTCTCAATTTGAGTCCAGATTCTTCCATCATTGTTTTTGACACTTTTGATAAGTCGTCCCACTCCGAATGTTTCATTTCCGGCCAAAACGAATGAATTACTATTTCAATGATTCCGCTTTGTATGACGGATTTCATACAATTATTACACGGCAATCCATTTGTGTATAGAGTTGCCCCTGATGTAGATATTCCAAATCTTGCAGCAGTTAATATACTATTATGTTCGGCATGAACCACGAACTTATATTTCGTTTCTCTATTGAGATATCTTTCTTGAGAATCTGAAACTCCTATTGGAAATCCATTATATCCTGTGCTGATTACTCGATCGTCTTTTACAATAACTGCTCCAATTTTGCTTGATGGATCTTTGCTTTTTGTGGCCGTCAAATAAACCATTCGCATGAACAATTCATCAAAATTCGGAGGAGTATAATCTTTAAATTCCATATATGTTATTATAGTTAATCCCAAAGATTTTCAATGTATTTTGCAAATAACTCCAATCCTTTTTGTTTACGAGCATCAAGAACTTCACATTTTTTCACATGTTGATCCCAAATTTGCTTTTCTAGTGGGGTTTTTTCACGATTATAATCTTTACAAAGATCTTTGGAATTGGTATATTTTATTAATAATTCTGGGGGAAATACAATATATTTTTCTTCATCAGCAATATAATCAAACGTCCAAATCATTTCATCCAATATTTCTTGCCATTTTTGAATGCATAATTCTTCTTGTTTGACCTCCAACTCTAACCCAAAACCATAATCACTGACAAGTCGTGCCGGATATCCACTTTGCTTCGTCTTTTTAAAGTACGACAATTTGGTATGAATAATTCTAGCCAATTCAAATCCCAAATTCCAACATTCTCTATCACTACAACCATATCGCATCTTTTGATACGTAGATATTACAGAAGTATATGCGTCACGATATTTGTAGTAAATTCTCCAACCATATGGAATGTGGTCCAACAACCAATCCATTTTTTTGCCAACGCGGTAAAATTCAAAATTATTTTTCATGTTTTAACTATAATCTGTGCGTTCAATGAAGTCAACTTAATTTTGTTTTATAATTACTTTGATTTTAATGTTTTTTATGATATGGTCTGTGTTGTAGATATTTATGATAAACATGACACAGCCATCCATGATAGAAGGTGTATTCTACGGAATGCGCGTCAGAATTTTCAACAAGAAAACCATTCAAGTTGTGATTCCTAATGTTTCTTCTTCAATTGAAGAATTAAAACCATATATCAATAAAATTGCACAATATACCATAGATGAGGGGTATCTTGAAACATTAATACCGAGGATAGAAGTAGTTACTAAATAACGTTATATAACATATGAATTTAATAGATAAAAATATCGGAGATCATTTTCCTGACACTGTTAACGCCATCATTGAAATAAGCAAAGATTCGTCTGCAAAATACGAATATTGTCCCAAAATGAATATGTTACGGTTGGATCGCTGTCTCATAAGTTCAATGAGATATCCTGCCAGTTATGGTTTTATACCAAAAACTTTGAGCGATGATGGTGATCCATTAGATATTTTAGTTTACAACACAGTTCCACTTGAACCATTATCATATGTAGAGGTTCGTCCAATTGGTGCTTTAGTTACTACTGACAACGATTATACTGACTGTAAAATATTAGGAATTCCATTATTCAATCCAAACGATTATCATGACATTGATGATGTAGATCCTAATTTCTTGGATATATGTGAAGACTTTTTCCGACACTATAAAAACAACAACCGGTCCAGAGTCAACAATGTAAAAGTAATTGGATGGGAAAATGCAAATTATGCGCGTGATTTAATAATAAAAACTCACAGAAATTATCTGAATATCAAACCATCAATTCTTCTTGATTGACTCGGTAAATAATTTCAATTTTTTATTTTCGTAAGTAAACTTCTTGATGAGTTGTCCTGCAATAGCATTTGCATCATCTTCAATTTTTCCACCAATATCTTGAACCTCTTCACCGGGGTTTACTTCACCATTTTGATGTTGACTACAATGAACCAATTCATGTGCAAAACTGCGCATGATATCAATGATTGCTCTGTCTTTGACATATACTGCTATTAATCGTTTTTCTGGATCGTAGTAAGCAGTAGTCGTAAATTCTGCATGATTGTTTGAAGTTTTTATAGAATATGATTGTGTAATATTCAATTCTTTTTCAACGAACTTCAAAAATTTGTAAAGTATATATTTCTTTTGCTTGGTCATGTCATATAAATATACAAAAAATCCGTCAACCTTACATTAGATTGACGGATTTTTACATTAAACCAACTTAATCTTTTTCTTTAATTCCTCAGGAACAAATTCGTCATTTGTAAATCCACATGACGCACATGAAAAGGTAGGAATCGGAATATATCCTGCCTTACCCGTTTCAGTCATCAATGCACTCACTTTACGAAGCATCACTCCTTCGTGAAACACTGTTCCCTTACACTTTTCACAAACAACCTCAGTGGTATCACTCAATGAAGGTTGTTGTCGTCTTGCTGCTTGATTTGAATTTATAACATTATTCATATTTTATATGTCTCTTATATTGCACACTTTAATTTTATCTGTATCAGAATCGTGAATTGCATAACAATTTGCATTGTTCACATCCAAACACAGATTTTGACTATCAGTGGAATTAATCCACCTTGGTTTTTCTTGGGGAGTATGTCCAAATATTTGGTTAATACCTTTAATCCCCAAAAATTCATGGGCGTCACACCAAACAATTCCACCCACAAGTTCACTTCCATCACGACTGCGACCTGCACGTAGAATGGGAAAAGCTGGTTTATTGGCAAATGCATTTGTCAACGCATCATTACAAGTATCTTTTAACCACTTGTAAAAGTCAAGTCCATTACCATATTGTTCATACATATGATTATGTACACCTGCATGGCTACATAACCAACTACCTACTTGTGTATATAATGGCATTTTACGCCAATCACCATGCTTCAAAATGTGGTTGATAGCCTCTTCTTTATCAGAAGTATATCCACTACACTTGTAACTACGATCACGAAATGCATAGTTGGTGTCATGGTTTCCCATGATATGAATGCGATTAGGTTGATCAAGACTGTTCTTGACCCACTCAGCCATTATTTGATTTGTGAATGTAAAATCATTAAAATCATCAAAATTGTCACCAAGAAATACAATTTTGTCAGCAGCTTCATACTTGATAATTTTATCAGCTTTTTGCCACTGTAAATGTAAATCTGGAATTATTAATGTTCTAATATTCATATTTTTGGAGGAAGGAAACCCCTACAAAGTCAACACTCTATTAGTGTAATCTGTATTACCCTAAAGTCAACTGTATTCTATTTTAAATTTGAAGTAATTGCATTTTTAATTGCAGTCACTTCGTCTTGAGAAACATTTTCATCATTAAGAATTTCGTTGAATCTTTCCATCACAACTTTAATTGTAGTTTTATCAAGATTTTTGTTCATCATTTGCAGTAATCCTTGAAAGCTTCTGAAATTAGCAATATCATCTCCACTTGGATTTTTCTTAAAGATGATTTTAAATATACTATTTAAGTCAATGATGGATGCGAATTCAGGTCCGAGAGAACGACCTACTTTTGCTTCAATGAATTCATATGCATCTTTGCCGTCTACTTTTCCAAGTAACTTGTATGCTTTACGCACACCAACACCCCCACCACCAGTATTCAAGGTATATTCAGAAGGCAATTGATCTCTTTGATTTGATGAAATATCTCTAGGAGTCAATGGCTTACCCTCTTTATATTTCTTAGCTCCCCCCGGAGTCAATACAATTACATCATTTATGCGAGTAGTGCCTCGGGCCAATGATCTTAAAAGAATTGCACCTGCAAGTCCTTTGATTCCTTTGGACAAATCATCCAATGGACTGTCTTTGGAGAACTTTGTCCATATAGATGGCTTTTCAAAGCCATTGTCATCAATGACCATATCATCACCTTCAAAATCAACTTGAACAATTTGATTATTAGGTTTGTACCAAAACAATGTTACCAACTGATCCGGAATTGCTGACCCACTCTTGGTTCTACCGACATAATAAAATTCATTTGTAACTTTGTTTTTTTCAGACGGATTCCATTCTGTGGCGTTGTCATCTTTACCATCCAAAAATGATTTAAGAGACTCCAATTTTTCTTTTGGAATGATGATGTCTATATCACCATATTTAGATTTTATTTTTTCAAGTGAAATATCAGGATCATTTGTAATCTTCTTCAAGATAGTATCCACGTCAGGATTCATCAAATGTTGGGAACTACCATTAAAGATATATCCATTTTGAATATATGGATTATCCTTTTGCCAAAATTTTAAAGAATCATTTAATTGTAGTGCCAATGAACGAATATGTGAGGATATAATATCTCGGTTGCCACCAGAAATATCAACCTTTTGAGTTGCTTGTGCAAGTTGTCCTTGATATGTTTTAGGAACCTTTGGATCTACTCCCGCAATACTTTTTCCACTTTCATTTATTTTATTGGTCGTACCAGACCACAATGTCAATATTTCATTGAAATCACTTTGATTCAATTCATTTATAAATTTAGTTGCAAGATTTATTGATATATTTTCGCTCATATTATTGGTTAATATATTCCAAACAGTTTGTTTATCCGACGTTGACAGTGATTGTGGCAAATAATTCAAAAATGATTGTTTGTCTTTGTTTTGTAAAAACTCTCTCATTTTGGTTCCACTGATATTTGTGGTTGATGTTCTTTCCACACCTCGTAATTGTATTTTGCCAGCGGCATATAAATCAGAATACTTTGATTTCAATTCTTCAACATCATACTTTTGAATATCGTCAACATCCGAATATATGTTAGTAACAGGAGCATCTTCTGTGTCAGCGTTTAAATCTGACAATAAATAACGTACATTTGCTACAGGACTATCCACAAACTTAATAGAAGCATTGCTTGGTAAATATTTACTCAATACATCATTCCACACTTCAATCATTTGTTCACCTGTAATTGGATACTCACCCTTCTTTGTGCGACCCTTGTCGCTTACATATACAATTACTCTTTGATTTTCTTTGGATGCAAGTTCTATCAACTTCCAATGACCATCATGTACAGGTTTGCCCGCCATCGGAACAACTCCCAATGTTTTGGTATTAAAACCCACAAACAATCTTTGTTGAATAATAAATTTACCCGTCAACATAAGATCATCCAATTTGTTAATATCAGACTTCTTGGTGTGTTCTATTTTTGATAAATCTACCTTCTTAACCAATTCATTGTAATTACCAAGAACAATATTTAATGGTTTATTTACATCAAGTTTTTGAATCAATAGCTTCGCCGTCTCACGAATAGTTTGATTGTATAATTGTTCCTTATCAGGTTCCATCTTATACAAGTCTTTTTTAGCACCTCTAACAGACACATCATATTGATCCTCTTGAGTGACTTTGTATAATTTACCATCTTGAGTGGTTATAACCACACCTTCCGCCGTACCACCCAACGAACTCTCCAACTTCAATACCATATCAGCAAAATTAGCTACAACATTAAGAGAGTCACTGTAATTAATAACATGCTGTTCAAAGATTGCTAGCAATGAATCGTTTTTAATCGCGTTTTTGAAATTCTCTTGTGTGTTTATATAACCATCCATCAAAATTGGAAATGTATACATTCCAAGTTTTTTTGCCATAGAAACAACATTAACTTTGTCAGTCACTTCCGTACCACTACTCAATGTCAAAAATCCTTTGTTTATATAATATTTGACAGTAGAATATGAACGAAGAAACAAACTCTGAGTGGTCTTGTAAGATCTGGTTAGAGTTTCTTTATTTTGTGCAAATTCAATACTAAAACCTGTGTTTTTTGGTATTGATTTATAGTTGATATCTTTGATTTTATCAAATACCAATGCATATTGAGAAATTCCAATTGAAGATGTTTTGATGCCTTGTTTGTCCGTGTCAGATAAATGCTTAAATTCATCTGGATATAAAATGTTACCTTTGTAAGATAATATCCAATTATTATACCAATTTTGTTCATCGTCTTTATCAGTTCTGATTAAAATCAATTTGGTGCCGTCAATTTTTTCTTCAACAGTCAACTTTTTTGAAACGAAATCAAATGATTTTTTATCAGTATTAATCTCTTTCTTTAAATGCTTTATGCTAACATCCAAAGAACTAACCTCAAACAACAATTGTAGCTTTTTATTGATGTCAGTATCATGTTCTTTGATGAATTGATTGATGAAGTTATGTACGTAATTAGTCATTGACTATAAATATCAAGCGACAACACAAATTTTATAATCAATTAACCAATTTCAACCTGTTTACACTGAATGGTGTCGCGATTTTTCGTGAGGTTGCCTCTCCCAAAAATAATACTTCACCATAACAATTTTCATGGATGTTGGTTACTGTAACATTGACAGTATCCGCCGGAATAGCTTCACCTTTTCTCACAGGTCTGTCCAATGGACCCCAACTAACATTGCAAATTTTGCCCAAAAACTTTTCAGTTGCTTCTTGTAAAGTCATAATTATTTTATAAACTAAAATTGGAGCGGGTCCGAACTTTGCATTTCGCCTTCAAATCTGGATAGATTCGCGTGCTCTCTTTACACCTGACCCGCATTAAATACTAAAAATGGTAGGCATGGGTGGATTCGAACCACCGCTTTACAGATTTTAAGTCTGCTGACTCTGCCGCTGGTCTACATGCCCATTTAAATTTGTTTTAAACATTTTGTGGGTATTGAAAGATTCGAACTTTCAATGCGGATATAAAGTGACCTGTTATATTCCGCTACTACTCCAAGTAGACACATACCCATTAAATTACTTACAAAGGACCAACACTTACTACTCTTTTATCTTACCACATCTTTGTTTGTAGTCAAATACTTTTTACCGATGACGCCAGTAACCATGATGGTGATAATGATAATATGGTTGAACTACTATCACCGGTGCAGGTGCAACATACACACGTCCAGCAAAAGGTTCGTATACCATACATCCACTAACATTGATCAATACTACACCACAAATAGCTAACAATAATAGTTTTTTCATATAAAATAAATATCAAACGAATTAAATAAAATGGTAGGCATGGAGGGACTTGCACCCCCACGGGTTTCCCCACAGCATTTTGAGTGCTGCATGGCTTCTAATTACATCACACGCCCATTAAATTGTAGACCGTGGTGGGATTGGATTACCCACAACTAGTTTCAAGGCTGGTCAAGCTATATCTAGCACCCGTCTGACAGACACGATTTGATTCAACTACACTTGGAAACCACTCCAAGTAACGTACTTCGTGCTACCCATCATTCGTATGTCTAATTCCATTACACGGTCAAATTGTTTTCAAACTCATTATGCTTCCTACCTACACCACGACCCCTCATTGAGTTGAGAGAGTGACGGACCTTGAACCCGTCCCTATGTGTTTGAAATTGGTAGATCCAGTAGGACTTGAACCTACAACCTTCTAATAATAAGTTAGACACTCTGCCATTGAGTTATGGATCCATTAAATTGGTAGCGGGTAGCCGAAGTGCGCGGCTTCCTTTTCGTTATGAGCGAAATGTGCAACTTTTACACTCACCCGCAAATTGTTTTGTTAAAGAACATCAAATCTTATATACTAACTATATCATTAACTTTTCTAAAGTCAACTGAAATGGTCGCTCGCCTAAGAATCTCACTTAGTTACCAATGGTTATGAGCCATCGTCAAATAATAACCTGCCGCCAGCTATTTCAAAAAGAACAAAAATTGTGTTGGATGTATTTATTGAATACTTGATCCACCCAACAAAATCAAGTATACCATGAACTATCCCCGCAACCAAGATGTTTTTTAAGAGAACTTCTAACTCTAGGGGCATTTTGGTTATGTGCCCTCCACCAAACGGTTTTCTGCGATAACACCGTCAACTACTCAAAATGGTGTCCCATAACGGTGCTGCCCCGTTTTCTCCGGAGTGAAAGTCCAGTGACTTAGCTGATAGTCTAATGGGACATTAAATTGGTAGGGCACCACGGTAACGCTCCGTGTTCTACTGGTTAAAAGCCAGCTGCTTCACTGTTAAAGCTTGTACCCCATTACTGTTGTGTCGGTGACTTACGGTGTATCCGTAGGTCAACACTAAATTATTCAAAGATCACTATCTCTATTTGATAGACCACAGAATCTTGCAATCATCCATACTATCAAAAGGTATGCAATCAAACCTATTGTTATATACAATGCAATCTTCATGTTTTAAGTATATCCATGTTTATCTGTTTGTCAAGTGTTCTTTTTTGATGATCACCTTTGATTAAAGGTCAAGGCGATTCCTGCATACTGTGATGCCCTAGAGAAGTGCTTCTTCCACCGTGCTTTAAAAGAACAACTTAACTATCTATAACTATATCCGATAGTTGAAAGAATGTCAACTGTTTTTATTTGGTAACTGAAAATACATTATTTGGAACATCCAACAATACATCGCCGTCATCCAAAACTAAATTAACAACCTTGTCATTCAGTGATTCAATGCGATCAACGCAAACAACATCATTGCGTCTCAAATACTTGGGCCAAACTTCACGCAACTTGGTCTTGTCAATGTCCACATCAATGTCTGTCAATATTTTGAGTTTCATATTTAATATCTCCTTTTCGTTATAAAACAACTCTACACAATAGTTACACCGATGTCAAATAGAAAAAACACAAACCGTGCTATTGTACGCTGTAAAGCAATGCGGCACATGCGCCCAAACCCTTACGGAATCCTCCTATCGGGTGTTTGTGTTTTTAATTGGATGATTGTGACTTGCGAATATATGGGGATTTCACGAAAAACGTTCCTATATTGAACAGGACTTTTAACTGTTCAATAGTCTATCCCACCAACGTCAGTCTCCTATATCCTCCCACGGATATCGTGCATTAATTCTATACACTATCAATCAAATTTTTAATCTCCTTTTTGGAGTCGAATACTATCTTCATCAAAATGTTGTGTACTGAATTCAAACAACTCAGTGTCTTCAATTGCATACATTTGATGTTTCAGTCCAATTGGAATATGAAAATGGTCACCCCTGTTTAATGTAACAGATGTAGACTTGTTAATATCATCGTGCCAACCATAATACAGTATAATCTTTCCACTTTGGACATAAAATGTTTCATCCTTAATTTTGTGATAGTGCCAACTACACTTTCGATCTTTCACAAGATAAAGAATCTTGCCACAATACTTTTCATTGTTGACAATCCACTTTTCAAATCCCCAGCCCTTTGGTACAATATGTAATCTTTGGTAATCCATAAATTAATTTAACCCTATCCTATCTGGATCAGATTCGTCCGGGTCAGACATACAGGGGTGTATCGTGTCCCTCACGCTGTTGGACGTTTCCACCCAACACGCACATTGTTAATTCAACAAACGGTGCAAACTACGGGAATCGAACCCATCACCGCTGATAACTTAAGTTCAATCCTAAGCCAACGTTCTCACCAGATTGCAGCTAGCATATAAATTGTTGTCGGTGTTTGATGAACGGATCTTTCGATCACTAGTTTTTACTCTTGTAACTGATGATCACTCATTACAATTTCTCTAAAATTACACCCTTAACCGACGTATATAAATTGGTAGGGGATGAGGGAATTGAACCCTACTCTAAGAGATTCAAAGTCTCCTGTGCGAGCCGTTACACTAATCCCCAATTCTAAATTAACTTGGAGCGGGTAGAGGGAATCGAACCCTCACATCAACTTTGGAAGAGTCGAAGGCTACCACTACATCATACCCGCACTCTCTATATCACTATATGTCTGTTTTTTAGAAATACAATTTTTTAATTCACAAATTATATTTTCTTGAAGACCATATATTAATGTAATTCTATTCTCAGAAATAACTTTTGATAGTTTATATCTATCTTTTTCAAGTTTATATTTGTTTTTTGGATCTAAATACAGATTGTGTTCGGGCAAATAAAAATCCGGATAATATCTTCGTTTTCTGCCACTCATATCCGTCCAAATAAAATTAA
>Ga0181365_1000262_pt1 | contig 11575 bp, 15 predicted proteins | sample Fa13NDMM110DN_FD_130097 | JGI IMG/M metagenome (GOLD analysis project Ga0181365, IMG submission 130097) | Freshwater viral communities from Lake Michigan, USA - Fa13.ND.MM110.D.N | ecosystem: Environmental > Aquatic > Freshwater > Lake | place: USA: Michigan | collected 2013-09-24
AAATAGATAAATAGCACTTTCTGCTTTCTTCTTTTTTAAATTGTTTTCTTTAAACAAATGAGAAAGCGGAATTTGTCATATTTTAGTAAATAGATAAATAGCACTTTCTGCTTTCTTCTTTTTAAATTATGATTTAAAGATATACACCTTTTATATAAAATGAATTCAAAACAGTTTTGGTCACTTGATGAAAAAATTAAATATGTTATTATGAAAATATTTTTAAAAACTAAACATAATATTATCACAGACATTCCATACAGTTATATTACAAAATTTACTGATGAAGAATTAAACAATTTTCTAAAGTAATAACTTAATTGATTTTTATATTTTTAATTAAATATAAAATAATGAGATGACATAAAAGTTTTATATTTTATACAAATATAAAAATCAATCCAAAACCTGTAAATCTAAAAAATCTTTTGTCATATGTTTTCTTTTATAAGTCCCACCAATTCTGTTCAAATAAGCATTTCTTTGATAAGATTCATCTTCTAATTTACGAGTATGATGTCTTAATCTTGCGGCCTCGTTTGCGATTACTTGTTTTTCTGGTTGTAATCTATATCTAAAATTAGTCCATCTTCTAAATTCAGATAACTGTTCCTTTGTATAATCTTTGCATTTAAGTTTTTTTCCATCATCACCAACTGGACGAATATAATTTTCACACCATTTTTGTAATTCATCACCATATATTCTATTTGTCATTTTATATAAACATATATTCTTTTAAATTAACATTTAAACATCTTTTTTAAGGATTTTTATCAACTTCTTTTAATTTATTAATTAAAGTTTCCATTTTAGAAACTGTATTAAAATTTTGTAATAGTTGTTTTGTAAGAAAAAGTTTATTGGTTTGTATAGTTCCTTTAAAATTTAATTCAACTAGTGCTGTCTTTATTTTACGAAATGGTACTAATAAAATTAATCTTTGTAATTCCATAGAGATTATGTCAGGATTAATTTCTTTTGGTTTTTGTTCTTCCTTTGCTTCTTCCATTATTCTATTAGTTAAAATTTTTTCTCTACGAACCTGAGCAGTTAGTTCAATATTTTTTATTTTATTAACAAGTTGTCTTGGTGTTATAACTGGTAATCTTGGTGTCATAACTGATTTTTCAACAATTACACTACCATTTTTATATGCTTCTTTACATTTTGGGTCAGATAAAGCACAGGAATATGTTATACCTTTTTTAAGAGCATATTCTTTTACAAAAGATATCCATGAATTTGTTGCTCTAGGTTTCTTTTCTTTAATTGTTTTAGATTGTTTTTCCATCTTTATTATAAACAAAATATAATAATATTTAAATAATAATTTTGTTAAAATTCTGATAATATCTGTCTGATGTCGTAGAATTTGATTTAATATAACAGAAACCATAGGGAATACTCCAACAATAATTTAATATTGTATTTTGTTCTTTTTTAGAAATATCACTCATTAATTCAGATTTAATACTTTCAAGTTCTTTTTGATTGGTTGAAGAAAATAATATAATGTCGGATAAATTCTTTCTTATTTTTAAACTTAACATATTATATGATTGTCCAGTGATAAATATTGTTATTCCAGATTTAACCTTGTCATTAGATTTATTTTGAATAGCATGTCTTCTATTTAATACAAGTTTTTCAAGATATGCTCCTTTCTTTCCAGAAATATCTTTTATTAGATCATCAAAAATAAGACATATATTATCGTTGTTTGAAGATTGTTTTTCATCTTTTATAATCTGTTGTAATGTATTATCATCATATGAATCAAATATTCTAGATGAATCAAGACCAAGTTGTGGAAGTGGTAATGTGTCTAGACTTGCAGAAAATAAATATACTTTGTCAAACTTCTTATAAAAACCTGTAGAAATACCTTTTCCGTGTGATAACAATAAACTTAAAAATAAACTTGTTTTACCACTGGATGGTTTTCCACAAAAAAAAATGCACCTGATTTCTTTGTTAATGGTTCTGCAATATCAGCAAGGTCTTCATCTAGTTCATCTATTGAACTTTTAATAATTTTGAGATTTGATAGTTTCTCATTCTTTATTGAATTCATATTTTATAATAAACAAATATAAAATTAATTGTTTGAAATATATTCTACCACCGTTTTCTATCTATTGGAATTTTAGGATGTTCAATTACATTTGGTGTTGGTTTTATATTTCTTTCGTTTGCGATTTTAGTTAATACATCTTTTATCATATTCTGAAATTCTTCTGTCCGTTTTAATTTTCTTTCTTCCGATTTTCGTTTTTGAATTATATTAAATACTTTCTGCTGTTCATCATTTAATTTTACTGATCTCATATCAATTTTACCGTTTCGTTTGAATTTTAAGACTCTGCCAGTAATGAGTTCTAGTTCATTTTTTAATTCTAAAATCTTTTTTTTCATTTCATTTGTTCTTTCATTAATTTTTATAATTTCTTTTTGCTCTCTACAAATAATTGAATCTAAAATATTTTCTTTTTCCATTTATTTATTATATATAAATATTTTATATAATCAATTGTTTTATATAACCTATATTTCAGTACTGAACTGGCCCATACCATTAATATGAAGTAATGATTGACTTAGAACCCATACAGTCACAGTAGAAGCATTTGCTGGTGTATATGATACCTGGAATACATTTGGACTGTTAGAAGTTGATAAATCAAGACCTGAACCAAACATTGATTCATCAGCTCCAGTTTTGGAAAGATTAACAGATAAACATAATGATGCACCCGCAGCTGTTCCTTCAGCAGCAATCATTTGTCCTCTGTTAATAATACCACCTTGTTGAGAACCTTTTGGTGTTTGTTTTTTGTAAATATTTGCTACTTTAAAACTTTCTTCAGCTGCTTCAGATAAAGTTGAAATCTGAGCAGTAGGATACTGAGTACCATTAATAACAGCACAGTGATTAACATAAGAAGCAAAACAAGACGATGATGTAGAATATTTAGTATAATCTGTAATATCGGCAGTCGCCCGTGATACAGCCCAAATTCCCATCGCAGATTTACTTCTATCATTGATTTGAATTTGTTGATTTACTAGGGCTGATCCACCAGCAACCGAACCAATATACCGTCTTGCAGTTTGCATTAAAATACTAACCTCGTTGTATTGATTACCACTTTTTACAGATGCTAGTGCCTTTTCGTATTCAGGTCCTGCTTCAATACAAGTTGATGTTATATAAAAATCACTATAAACAAATGTATCAGTTGATGGAGCTGTCCCACCAAAAACAAGTCTTGATGCAGGTGTTGCTAATGTTAATACAATTGTTAAACCCGATGTGTTCATTAGCGGAACTGATTTATCACCACTAAAAACCCCCATTAATTCACATAGGGGTAGACTTACCCGCTGTGCTGTTGCTGTTACTGGAACTTCACCTGATTTAGTCAAAAGACCTGTCGCTATTGCTTGTTGAGCTAATACACCAACTCCACGAGCATTGTTTTTAGTAATTTCATTTTGTTGCCAATTCCATTGACTAAGTAAATTAGCTAAAACCGCTGGTTCATCTATTTGTTCCAAAATTTGTCCTGCTGATTCTACTCTGATTTGTTGGAATGCTCCCCAGTGTGAAAAATCTATAGCAGGAGTTGTTCCAGCAACAAAAGTCCATGTAAATGCAAAATTTAAAAATGTATCTTGGTTTGAAAGAAGGAAGTTTCCGCTCACTGGAATGCGAATTTCACTACCTGCTTGTGAAAATGAATTTCCATTATTACTGTAAAATCGCCGTTTGGTTGATTTTACATCACGGTTTAGAGGTTTGATGTCTGAATTAGAAAATTGAATTGCTTCATTATATGTTTCCATTATTTATTACTACAAAAGATATTATTTTTTTTTTTTTTATTAATATATTTCTAAAAATATTGATTATTAATAAAATATGTCAAGAACGATTTTAAATATAAATGGTGATGCTCGTGTAATAAATCCAAGGAATGGCTCTGCCGTTTTTGTTGATTTGGTGAGTAATCAATCAATTGGCGGTTTAAAAATTTTTTTAAATGATTTAGAATGTAATGGCAATTTAAATATTATTGGTGATTTAGATTGTGATGGCAATTTAAATATTATTGGTGATTTAGATTGTGATGGCAATTTAAATATTATTGGTGATTTAGATTGTGGAGGTAATATTTCAACAACGGGAACTATTAATGGTAATTTAATAAATTGTAGTTCAATTTTAACTACAAATAATATTAATCCTTATTCATCAAATACTATTTCTTCAACTGGTATATGGAATTATAAATCAGGTTCTAATGTTAATATTTTATTAGACCCTATATCAACAACACAATATCGTCTTCAAATTTATGGAGTTTCAGCAGGGAGTAAATTTTTATATTATAGTATCAATGATGTTTTAGCTTTATATAATACATCAACATCAAGCAATATTTGGTCTATTAGTTCAACTGGTATTATTACTACAACCGATTTGATAACAACCACATCTTCAATTTCTGGAAATACTATAACTTGTGCTGGATTATTAACAACAGGAAGTCTTCAATCTAATGGTGCTACAAAAATTGGAAGTGTAAATGGTACGATAAATTTAGCTTTGGAAATTTTTCATGCAACAGGTAGTCTCCTTACAGGTGCAAGTTTTCTAATTTGTCGGAATAATAATAACCTTGATATCGGTGGGTTTTCCCAAACCTCCTTGACCACTATAAAAATGCAAGCAGATACAGCAGAATTAACTGGCACATTATACACCGATAAAATTGCCCCATATTCTGGAACAGTCATCAATATTCAACCTACATCAAGTTTTAATTTTCTAAAAAATTCAGGTGCTAATCGTATTGTTTTTAGTCCATCATTAAATGAATTAGCTGTAGATAATATAATACAAATATATAGAATTAGTAGTAGCACACCATCGGACGGTTATTTATATTATAATAATCTTGGGATTTTAGGCGCATTTAATAGTTCTGTCTCTCAATGGACTATTGATATTAATGGCGCAGGAATTTTTACTGCGTTGAATGTTTCATCAGCAATAAATACTAATTCAATCGCACCATATTCCGGCACAGTCATAAATATTCAACCTACCTCTAATTTCAACTTTTTAAAATCAACTACTGTTAGTCGCATTGTTTTAGCGCCATCATCAAGTAGTGGCGACATTATTCAGATTTACCGTACAGGAAGCGATATGCCAGTCAATAGTTTTTTATTTTTTAATAATAGTGGCAATTTTGGCATATTTAATGGCACTGTTGCAAAATGGAATATAGATATTAATGGCGATGCTATTTTAGAATCATTAAATTGTGCGAGTGATATTTCTTGTGATTTATTTATCGCAAATGGAATTTCAGGAGATACATTGGATTTAAAAACGGGTGCAGTATCTACTGTTCTACTGGATGGTTCAACAACTTCAGGCTATCGTTTACAAATCTTTGGTTTAGCATCAGGCGCTATTTTTTTATATTATACACTTACTAATAATTTAGGTCTTTACAATTCTTCAACAAGCACGATTATATGGGAGATAACACAGGCGGTTAATATTAACACAACAGGTTCAATAAGTTCTGATACTTTTCAGGCAAAAACAACCAACACATATTTAAATAAAATTGAAATGACAAATGAATATGCTAACCCTACTATAGGAGAAATAGATATAATATCTCAATATATTGGATTCGTTCATCCATCCAATTCTTTAGCATCATCAACAAAATATGGATTTTTTAGAACATTTTCTGATGGTAATGTTGACTTTGATATAAATAATATTTCTGGTGCTGTTTGGGGCACAGATTGGAGTCAAAGATTGTTTTATACAGATTATACATTTCAATGTCAAAAATCTTCATTTGTATCAGCATATAGGTATCAAAAATTTACGAACAATTCTGTTGAAATTGGTTCAATTTCAATGTTAACTAATGCAACTGTTGCTTTTAATACTTCAAGCGACTACAGATTGAAACAGGATATTGTGACAATTAAAAATCCATTAGAAAGATTAATGAAATTACAACCTAAAAATTATAGATATATTGCTGATGTTGCTGATGAAAATTGCTGTGATTGTTATTTTGATGGGTTTATCGCACATGAAATACAAGAAATATACCCAATGTGTGTTAGTGGTATTAAGGACGACCCTGACCAAATGCAATCAATTGATTATTCAAAATTAACACCAATATGTGTTGGTTCTATACAAGAATTAAATAATAAGGTTAATAGTCAACAATTATTAATTGATACACAATATAAATTAATACAAAATTTAATTGAAAGATTAGACATATTAGAAAAGAAAAATTATATTGATAATAATTCATTAGCTATATCTGATAAAGTGATTTCTTGTACTGGTTCAATTGCTGATTCAATTGTTGGTTCAATTGCTGATTCAATTGTTGGTTCAATTGCTGATTCAACAATTGGAGAAACTGGAAATGTTGAAGTATTTTCAATAATTCCTGATAATCTTTTAGACCTATAGATTTTTTGTTCTTGTGTTATATGTGATTCATCAGATATTATTTTAAATAAAAAAGTTAATTCATAAACACACCCATTTAAGTCAATCAATTTTTGGTTCTGTTCAGTTATGTTTAGATAAAATGATTTTATTGTACCTGATTTTATATAAGATTTTTGAATATAATTATTACTGTTATGTATAATGATACCATTAGCATTTGTTTGAAGTGGTATTTTTTGAATTACATCACTATTACTATTACTTGTTGATATTGTTGAACCTGTATTTAATCCCACTCTAATTTGTAGTGAATGAACAGATGCTAAATTGACAACACCATTCAAATAGCCACTGGGATATAATATTAATTGATTATTAAAAACACCGTAAATTTGTTGCCAATATTTATCTCCATCATATAAAATTATAAAGTCTGATATAATGGGAGTTAATGTTATAAAAAATTTATTATATGTATCGTCATATGTCATTACAAAATGTAATGTTGAAAATGAATTGATTACTACCATCAATGTATCAACTGTATAGTTACCATCAGGTATCGTAAATGATTGTAATGATGGATTTATATTCACATAATATTGAAATAAATTATTTTGTAGTGCTGATGATATGTTATAAAACGATAATGGTATTTCTGCAGAGACACATGACATTTCACATTGAGAATGGTCAGGTATAACAATGCTTATAGGTAAATATACTAATAAATTTGTGTTTAAACTTCCAATTTGAGTGCATTCTTTTGATCTCACGTTGAAAGTTATCTCTTTATTCATATTTTATTATTATAAATATTTTAATTATAATGAAAAAACATCTACTATAGAAAGACCAAATAATGAAAATGACAATTTACAAAATAATCTTATTTAAAAAAGAAGAAAGCGGAAATTGCTATCTATTTATTATACTAAAATCTGACAAATTCAGCTTTCTTCTTTTTTATTTTCTTGTTTGTCTTCTTGTTTGTCTTCTTGTTCTTCGCTTTCAACATCAATAAATTTACATCCAAATATATTTACATGTAAATTTTTATAACATTTTGATTGCATAAATAATTTTATAATTCGTTCTAATAGCAGTAAAATCAAAATTGATAATTGAGCACCAGACATTGTATTTGTTGATTGTTGTTCCATTTATAATTAATGATTTTATTAAAAAAAAGAATTTAAAAATAAAGTTCTTTAAATGGTGTTGTTCCACAAAAGGATTTTATATTATATATAAATTTGCTTTTGTGGAACACCATTTAAAGAAAACAATTAAACATTAAATCTTTTCTTGAATGATTTAATATTTTGTTCTAATGTAAGATAATCACCCCATAAAATAAAGCGAGATAAACTTCCAGCAGTATATGGATTATTACAATCTTCATTTGAATTACCATGTCGTGCTAAATAATTACTCCTTTTTAATTTATTACCTTCATCAATATATGTTTTACCACCAAGTAATCCAAAATTAACTTTAACACCATTATCAAAAATTGCAACATATCTTTTATCTTTTCTTTTTGAATTTTCAATTTTCATTTCTTTTATTTATATATTTTTATATAATTTTTTTTATTTTTTATTATATTTTGTATATATAAATATGTCAAGTGATATGAAATCTGATATGAAAACAAAAACTACATCCGCTTGGATTATGCACGTGAAAAAGTTTGCAAAAGATAACAATCTTAAATATAATGAAGCACTCCGTGATCCAAATCTTAAAGTCGGTTATGTAAAAGTTGAGCGAGTAAAATTAAAATCATCTCCAAAACTTCATAATGAAATGATGGAATTAAATCGTAATTATGATAAAATTGAACCAGCAATGAAGGTTAAAAAACAAAGAAAAACTAAAGATGATATGTTAGGTCCTTCATTACTAGTTGTTGAACATAAACCAATGATTATGACAGAGTCTGGAAATTTACAAATGAAAATGGAACCAACAAAAGTAAAAGTGAAACGGTCGTCAAAAAAAAAAGATCTGATGATGTAAAACGACAAGATAATTTTAGTTCTAAATTGTGGTTTAAAGGTTTAAATTTATTAGATTATAAAGATTATAATGAGTATGAAAATATGTATTGATTGTGGAAAAAAAATATTTTACAATAACAGCAAACACGAATGTATTAAATATGAACCTGTTTCTATGATAAAACAAAAAGAGAGTGATGAACGAGATGATTTAAACAATACAAATTTTAAAAATCGTTTTATGTGTGATGGTCAAAAATATAAATTAGTTGATGCGGTGTTATTTAATTCTTTAGAAAATATTGAAAAAGAAGATGATATTAGAAAAAATGTTGTTGAAGAAGTTGTTGAAGGATATAAATCATATATTAAAACTGAATGTGAATATTGTGGATTTAAAACTACATATTATTATAGAGATAGACATCAACAAAGTAAAAAATGTAAAAATATGAAAAAAAAATATTATAGAGGAATAAATTAACTAATATAATTACTCATAGCAACAGATGGTGTATTGCCCATTATTGAAGTATCAGACTCTAAATCTTTCATAACACTTCCATATTTGTCAGTCAAATAGATATGTCTAAAATTAGAACTACTTAAACAATCACCAATTGGTTTAGTTAATTTACATAGGATACTGCTAATATTAGATGGTTTTAAAGGTCCTTTATCATTTTCAAATAAGTAAGTAGGATTAAAATCTGTAATAAATTTCTGTATCATTTTAATTAAAGTCTTGTCTGAAATTTGTTCAATCATTTTACCATGCTTAGTTACTGTTTTATATTTATTCAAAACAATATAAAACGATGTATTATTTTTTTTCCATAAATAATTATCATCTATATCAACTGGTTCTGTTTTACCGACTACTACCCTTAGATTACTAAAAACTTCACTTCTTTGTGGTGGAAATAGAGTGTAGAAATTCAATAATAACGAGTCAGATGCTTCTTGTTTTGTTTGTTTAGTCTTAAAAAATTTAATTCTATAATTATCAGCAAGTTCAACGATTGATGACCATTTAATAATTTCTGTATCTTTTTTCATACTTCCATTTTTAATATTTTTATTAACATCTTTCAGACGAGAATTGAGTTGTTCAATTCTGTCTTTATTTTTTGTTTTATCTAAACCAAGAACTACAAGACATGTTGAAATATAGTTTGCCAGAGTATTATTTGATTGACACATTAACTTTGAAATGGTTTCATCACTTGTAAAAATATCAATATCTTCTGAGTTTGATTCTTTCATTAAACGGCGAATATTCCGTTGATATAAATTTAATGTAGATTGAGTAATTTTTCTTGAATCTTTTATTTGTTGAATGATAGATTCCATATTTATTAAAACAAAGATTTTAATTTAAAATTTTATTTGTTTTTAAATAAAATGATTATTAATGTAATTAAAATCACATCTACAAAAACAGATTTTATTTTTTATGATATTACAGACAAACAAATACCACATTATTTTTTAGATGTAAGAAAAAAGGTTCAATCTGGTAGATATATCTGCGATTCAAAGAATGTAATATTATACGACGATGCTAAGATATCATTAATTAATATGTTTGAAGTTGATGATGAACTAACATTTATAAATAATAAAACAATGTTGTATATGAAACATATAACACATAATCAAAATTTAGACAATGTTATAAAAGAATTTAGTCAAAATATCGGTGTTGTCAATAAAAGAACATATGATAAAAATAAATATGAAAATTTAAAACAATATAGAAAAGAATATTATGATAAATATTACCAACAAAACAAAGAATTAATTAAAACAAAAAATATTCTTAAAGAAAAAATAGATAAAGAAAAATATAAAGAATATCAACACGAATATCATAAAATCAGATATGAACGAGATAAAGAAAAAATAAAAGAAACGAGTGTATTGTATTATAATAATAACAAAGAGAAAATGAAAGAAAAAAGTTTATTGTATTATAAGAATAAAGTAAGAATAAATTAAACAATCTTTTAATTTTAATTAAATAAACTAAATAAAATATAAATAAAAAGTTTAATTATATAATAAATTTAAATTTATTAATATAAAGTTATGTTATTTATGATTAAATTGATATTTTGTTTTTATTAAATCTTACTTTTATTTATTAGTTTTATTAAATCTTACTTTTATTTATTAGTTTTATTAAAAGTTAGTTTATGGGTATCGTGTTTTATAATCTTTTTTAAATGCTTCTGATAAGTAATATCTCGGGTTTTGCCTTGGATATGGTGTTGTTGGAAATAATAATCGTTCCATAGAATATAATTCAGCATTTGAAGGCCTGTTGTCGTCTAATGGTGTAAAAATATCATTTGGATAATACCTATCATAAAAAGGTTGTAAAATACCTAATCGTTCATCTTCTATTGGTGGTTGAGGTGGTGGTTGAGGTGTTTGTGGTTCGTTATATGGTTGTGTATACATTAATCCTTTTTCAATAAATGTACCATATGGATTCCAATCATAGTCATCAAAATTTGATAATGAATGACTGAATGTCAACATATTTGCTGGTAAATTTATAACAGTTCCCAGTGTATTTGTTGCAGATAATGGATCATAATTTACATGAAATTGTAATACACGAGCATTTATATATTTTTCATTAAATGGTGATTCAACATCAGTTGGATATCCTGAACCACTGTTAAAGGTGATTGAGAATGCTTGATAAGAAGATTGTGATTTTAATGATGCTAAAAATAATTCGTTTGATATAGCACCACCTAACGAATGACCACAAAATATAACAACCGATGGATTTGTAGAAGATATTACATTATCTAAAATTGATTTTTCTGAATCAAATCGCCCAGACAATGATGATGTAGATAACCCAAATAAAATTGCTAAATCACTTTGAAACCAGTCTTCTCTTGATTGTGAGTTGTTTAATAATCCTTTTCTACTTCCGACAGAGCAAAAATAAATTGTTGAACCATCTTGATAAACTAATACTTGATAATTACTAAATTCTGATAAATATTTTAATTGGTCTATTTGTTTTGGTCTA
>Ga0181365_1000264_pt1 | contig 11543 bp, 5 predicted proteins | sample Fa13NDMM110DN_FD_130097 | JGI IMG/M metagenome (GOLD analysis project Ga0181365, IMG submission 130097) | Freshwater viral communities from Lake Michigan, USA - Fa13.ND.MM110.D.N | ecosystem: Environmental > Aquatic > Freshwater > Lake | place: USA: Michigan | collected 2013-09-24
CTTGTAATAATCAATTTCTGCTTGGGTCAAAACATCGGGTGTATAAGCTGTGTCACTACCACTACCGCTTGTTGCAAGTTTCTTGAAATATTCAGCAAGACCTGAGCCAAACTCCCCTATTTTTGACAAACCTTTGCCGCCGTCAGCACTTCCAGCCATGCTTATTCCGCCAAGAAGAAGTTCCAAATCCGACTTCTGGTACGCGCCCGCCTTGGGCCCGGTAAACGTCACGGTCTGATTGCCGGGCACGGTATAGCCACGCATCAGGTTGGACGCAGCCGTGGCCGTTTTAAGTGGCTGGTCTAACAGGCTTTGCTCGTACCCCTGACGCTCTGCGCCGGCCTTGGTCAATGCGCCAGCGCCGGTCAGTGCCATATCAAGCTCCTGCTGGGACAGCTTGCCTTGCGTTCCAGCCGCCAAGTTCTGTAACTGGGCCTCGTCCAGTGCGCCCTTCAGGGCATCGCTGTAGCCCTTTGACAGGGCACCGTACTGCTGGCCAGTCAACCCCGCCTGAATGTCCGACATGGACTGGCCAAGGGCATTGGCGTAGCGTTGGCCGCCCAGACCACCAGTGCCAACAAACCCGGCCTTCATAGTCGGTAGTAAGTTTTGTTGCACGTTTTGTTGACTCAGCCGCCCCATCTCATTCACGACGTTGCTGGTGTACGGGTTCATTAGGGCCTGAATGCGCTCGGGCGTGATGCCTTGGGCGGCCTCAGCAGCCGTGTTTTGCGCGGCCAGTAACCCGGGCTTGTATGCCGTTGCGGCCGTAGGCAGCATTCCGTACCCAGAGGTCTGCATCTCATCATACCCGGCAACAGACTGCGCAGGGGTCTTGCCCATGGCCTTTGAAGCCGCGCCAGACAGGCCAGTCAGGTAGTCGGTGTAGTACGACGGGGCCGCGTCAACCTTTGTCTCGGTTGTCTTGATGTCCGGCAGCGGTGCGCCTTGAAGGAAGCCCATGGTTATCTCCTAACTTTGCGTTTTTTGATGTAATCCAGCGGTGACTTTTTGGCTGGGGGCGGCAAGTCTTTGGGTTTGGCCGACCGGTGATACGACCGAATGGAATGCATCATGTCGTAGAGTTTATCTGACCCGGCCTTGGTTGAGCCATTCCCAAGAGCCGCCACCACGTCCGCAGGGAACACAAACTCCCCGTCAGCCAACATGGCCGGGATGTCGTCGGACTGGCCATCGCCGGGTCCGGTCACGGCATTGCCGGTGCGGAAGTCCAATCTGGCCTTGCCAGAGTGCTCTATGACCCCTAGGCCGCCTCCGGCGTACCTGCCATGCCGGGTAGTACCGCCACCGGCAAATTTTTGCGTGGCAAGCCCTCCAGCCTTCGAGTACAGCATCTCCGTGCCGGGGTTCTCCGGCAGGTCAATGTCGTTTTGCGGGCCATAGGTGAAGTAGTTGGAGCCGGGCTCTTCTGGAGCGGAAAGTTCATCTTGCATTTGGGCTGCCTGTTGATTTTGTTGAATTTCTCGCAAATTTCCTGCGTAAGAACCAAGAGCAACTGTTTTTAAATATTTTGCAAGAGGCCCTTCAAATTCTGCAAAGCCTTTTGTTTTAAAACCAATGTCGGCAAAACTGGGCTTGTAGGGGTCAATTATTCCAACAGGTGGCGCAGCATTTTGTATCCTTGGCGTTACTGGAGTCACTGGAGTAACTACCACTGGAGTCACTACTACTGGAGTAACTACCACTGGAGTCACTGGAGTAACTACTACTGGAGTAACTACTACTGGAGTAACTACCACTGGAGTCACTGGAGTAACTACTACTGGAGTAACTACTACTGGAGTAACTACTACTGGAGTAACTACTACTGGAGTCACTACTACTGGAGTCACTGGAGTAACTACTACTGGAGTAACTACCACTGGAGTAACTACCACTGGAGTAACTACCACTGGAGTAACTACTTCCGGAGTAACTACTACTGGAGTCACTGGAGTAACTACTACTGGAGTCACTGGAGTAACTACTACTGGAGTAACTGCGGGAGTTACTGCGGGAGTAACTGCAGGAGTTACTGCGGGAGTAACTGCAGGAGTAACTGCAGGAGTTACTGCGGGAGTAACTGCAGGAGTAACTGCAGGAGTTACTGCTGGAGTTACTGCGGGAGTTACTGCGGGAGTGACTGCGGGAGTGACTGCGGGGGTGACTGCAGGAGTAACTGCGGGAGTTACTGCGGGAGTGACTGCGGGGGTGACTGCAGGAGTAACTGCGGGAGTTACTGCGGGAGTGACTGCGGGAGTTACTGCTGGAGTTACTGCGGGAGTTACTGCGGGGGTGACTGCGGGAGTTACTGCTGGAGTTACTGCGGGAGTTACTGCAGGAGTTATTGCAGGGGTGACTTCGGGAGTTATTGCGGGAGTTACTGCAGGAGTTACTGCAGGAGTGACTGCAGGAGTGACTTCGGGAGTTACTGCGGGAGTTACTGCAGGAGTAACTGCAGGAGTGACTGGAGCCACTTCAGTGACTGGAGCCACTTCAGTGACTGGAGCCACTTCAGTGACTGGAGCCACTTCGGTTACTGGAGCCACTTCGGGAGTGACTACTGGGGTAACTGTCGGGTTAACTTCTGCCGCAGTGTAAGCAGCAAAGTTCCCGTTGTATTGCGAGTACTTTGCGTAATTGGGAAAACCTGCCTCAGTGGCCAGCTTTTCATTTGCCGCCACAGAAATGATGGCGTCGTAGCTTGCCTTGTCACCGTTGTATTGGAGGTAAGTCTTGTGATCTGGAAAACCGGCGGCGGTTGCAATCTGTTGTTTTTCTTCCGCAATTTTGTCTGCTGAATACGCTGCAAAATCTCCGTTGTACTGAACAAATGTTGCATAGTCAGGGAAGCCTGCGATTGTGGCTGTCCGGATGTTTGCAGCATCATTGTTGGCTTTGTCGTAGGCGGCTTTATCGCCGCCAAATAGGCTGTAGCTTGCGATGTCCGGGAACCCTGCCGCCTGAGCTATCTGCAAATTTTCTGCGGCTTTTTTGTCTGCGTTGTATGCCGCCAAATTGCCACCGTACCGGGTGTAGGTGGCAAAGTCAGGAAAGCCCGCATCGGTTGCAATTTTAAGCTCAGGGTCGGCAATTTCCGGAATGATTGCATTGGGTTCAACGTCAGCCCACGTTACAGGTTTACCATCCTCATCGACACCAATGACTGTGCTGGGATCAATGGTTGGCTCTATTCTTTTACCATCTTCTGGCAGATCCAAAATATCTGCCATTGTTACCGGCTTGCCATCTGCATCTATGCCGACAACGGTATCAGGGGCAATGGTGGACGAAAAACCAGCATCTGGCTTTGTGACCGTTCCGGGCAACGGTTGGTCTTCCTTGATATCTGATTCGTTCGCAGCATCCGTATTGGGCTGTGCAACAGTCTCTACTATTGCTGGGGCGAGGTTGCTTTCCTCTTGAACTTCAACTATTGGTTGTAGTGCAGTATTTCCAGACACCGGCAATATGGTAGTGCCTTGTCCGCTTGTGGATGCGTCATTTGCAGCAACACCAGCCGTAATATTACTTATGACTGCTTCAGTAAGTCCAGCTCTTTGCAAGGCGGCAATATCTGTATTTTGTTCAACTAAGACTGATGGATCATTTGCAGCCTGAACCAATATATAAGACTCAGCTTCGGATTTGGCTACCTCTAAATTTTCATTACTAGAGATTAAAGTTACTAGACTAGCTGATGGATTTTGAATCCCAGCTTCCTGTAAAACTTGAGTTGCTTGAGCTGGTGTAATACGTGAAGCACCAGCTATGGCTCCCGCGCCAGCGCCAGCTACGCTGCCAATAACTGCGGCTTGACCAGTGCCTTTATCCAAGTCTTGATTTGTAACGTAGTTAAAAATAGCTTGGCCAGTTACTTCGTCTATTGGTTCTTGAATTGCTTCTACCAAAGCCGTTTTACCTACTCCAGCAGAACTTCCAAGTAAAGCCCTCTCAAACGGTTTTGCAAGCGGTAACGAATTAATAACTGCACTAATGGCTGTTGCAGGAACAAGCGCTGTTTGACCTGCGGTTAATGCTAAGGCTTGTACTTGCTCAATACTAAGACTGGGATCCTCCATTCCCTGTTTTACAAAATATTCATAAGCACTTTGCGCTACGCTACCACCGTGCGATAGAGCGTTGATAGCAATAGCAGTAGATGCTGCAACACCAACTGGAACGCCAGCCGCAATCATTGGCCCGGCAGCCGCAAGCGAAGGGAATACCGTACTAATTGCCTGTGTAACTAAGCCGACTGTTATATCTGGATGTGTTACTAGTTGTTTAGCTGTCTCCCATGCTGCGGAGCCTTGCCCGTCTTTTGCCGCTGCGTCAATGACGGCTTGCATGGTTTTTAATGTAGCTTTTGTTCTGTCGCCTGTTAACTCATCTAAATTATTTAACAAGCCGCGCATGGATTCAGATACTGGATTGCCTATATCCCCAGTAATAATTGAGTAACTATCAGCAAGCCACTTTACTGTACTGATAACCCCTTTAGCTGGACCCAACAATATATCTTTTGTGGAAATTAAAGTTTGCAGCGCATCATCAGTAGTGCCAACTATTTTTGATAACGTTGTTCCTTCATATGCCTCTGAGATTCTTTGATTTACCGATTTCTCTTGGTCTGTTAAATAAGTCAGTCCTTCAGTTGTTGTGACAGGAGCGCCAACCCTTGTGCCCGCCCTGCTGGTATTGGCGGTTCCATCACCAAGGACTTGTTGATCTGGTTGAGCCGGTGGTTTATAATATGAGGTGGTAAAAGATGTGCCCTTGTAATCAAAGACTTTGTCTGCGCCCATTAAACTGCGTGCAAGTGCAAAGGCTTCTTTTTTATTTGGGGCATCGTTAATAACAGCTTGGTACACGTCTTTTTCAGTTGGCCCAGCACTGGTCATTGTGTAGATGCTGTTGTCATACTCAAACTGCGTATACCCCGCCAATCTGGCGGCCCTTGCCGCATCCTGTTTGGTATTAAAATCACCGCCTTCAAATATAAATTGTTTAGCTAATAAATTGTTTACTTGCTTGTCCGTCAATATAACTGCTGCGCCATCTTCATTTTTGATAGCTGAACCGGTTGAGTTTTTAATCAACGACAAATCTTCAGCACTTAACGTGTTGCCAGTCAAGGCGGTATGAGCTGTCGTTATTTTATTGTCAACAACATTCTCATACGCCTTGTGATCTACTGCGTTGTATGGCTTGCCAACAAAAGCCGCCGCTGTTGTGTCATCAACGTCAAAGCCAAAGTCGCGCAAGAAGGCTTGTTTAACGTCGCTGGTTGACATGGTGCGGCCGGCACTGGAGTCGTACACCACCTTGTTGCCCGTGCTGTCTGTGAAATTTAGGTCGTTCTGTCTGGTGCCGCCGGCTTCGGTAAACAACTGGTTGCCGTCTTGGTAAAACTTGCCGTCCTTCAAGAAAGTATTGTTTGACAACTTATACGAGCCATCAGCCTCTACACCTGTGACCGTGATAGCGCCTGAATTGAGCGCATCAATTGCAACGTTTCTGATTGCTACGGCTCCTACAGCTTTATCAAAATTGTCAGCAGCAGTATCCGCATCTGTTTTGGCCGTAGTTAAAACTTCATATGCTGTTTCTAACTTTTTGTCTTCTGCCGCTAATTTTGCGGCCAGATTCTCTCCAGCAGGTGTTTCTAAATTTGCTCTTGCTGTGTCGTACTCAGCAATTTTTGTTTCTGTTGATGTTTTTAATGTTGTTAAACCCTCTACTGCTGCGGAGCTTGCGGTAACGGCGGCATAATCCGTGTTTATTGCCTCGCCTTTAGCTTGCAAACTAGGCTCTAGTGCTTTTACTTTAGCAATAACTTGTTCTTTAGTTTCTCCAGTTTTAACAAACCCATACAATGTTTGGCCTTCTGCATTTTCGCCGGTAACGCCGTATGTTTCTGGTTGAACATAAGCGTTAGCCCTCTCTACTTCTTTTACATAATAATCATAATCTTTTTTGTAATCTGCTACGTCTGTGTTTAATTTATTTACTTTTTCAACATAGGGCTCGTAAATTGTTTTTATTCCGTTTTCGTAATCTGCCATCAACGTAGTTGCATCAGTACGAATTTTTTCTGCGGCTCTTAAACCATCATTATATAAATCTGCTACTACGTTTCTGGCGTCTTGTTGATTAATGGCGTCCCGCTCTGCTTTAGAATAAATGTTAAATTTTGTTTTAAATTGATTGGTAACCTCAGACTGACCCATTTCAAGAGCAGCGTTCCCTAAATAAGTGCCGACGGCCTGCACTATATTTCCGTTGCCGCTTACTAAGGTGTTCAACGCTACACTGGCGCTTCCCTTAATCAAGTCGAATGTTTTGGTACCTACTCCCCAGCTTGGATTAACCTTGAGGCTGTTAAAGTAGCTGGTTGTGCCAGAATTAATTGCACCGGACGTGAACCCAGACGTCATGCCTTCGCCAATGTTTTTTCCAGCCATAAGCGCATTGAAGCCGCCTGTAAAACTTGAATTTAACCCAGCAGTTGCTGCTTTGCCTACAGACAAGGCAATGTCAGCAGGCAGGTCAAACGTTTTCATCATGCCGGCCGTAAAGTCTTGCCCTGTTGTTTTTGCAAAATTAGAAACACCCTTGGCAAAATCTGAATCTCCAAACTTTTGGGTTGCATAAGATACTGCCGCAGACTTAGCTATGTCCTCAATACTGCCGCCTTTTATTGCAGTAATGGCGGCGGATGTTACGTACGGCGGTATACCAAAATAGGAACCGGCTACTTGCAAAATAGTTGGCAGCGGATCTTTTAAAATTGCTTCAACAGTATTGACAATTGTCTGTGCGGCTTTTTCAATAATTTTGCCTACCGACGTAAACGGGTCAGCAATGTCAAAGCCTATTTTTTCTTTGACGTAACCCATTACTCAGCCCTCGGCTTTCCGGTCTTGAGCATGAACATTTTTGTGCGGGAATCAAAGTGCGGGATAAAGTCATCCTGCTTGATGTTTTTGATCGCCACCTTTAAAGCCTGCACTACCGCATTACTGGTGTGGGCAACCAAATAATCAAAACCCATTTTGCGCCCAGCCTCAAACAGCTCAATCATGTTGTCAATGTAGATTTTGGCAACGTCTGCGTTGTAGCCCCGGACAAAGCCAACCCTTTTGGGAAAGGCCGCAATGGTAAACAGGGTGTTGCCTGCCCGGATGCGGATCAGTCTGGGGTCGCTGTACTCTTGGATCATCATGCTGTAGGCAAAGCGCTCAGGTGACACGCCGGCCTTCTTGGCGGCCTGTTTGATGTCCTCCAAACGTTCTTTGTCCTCATGCGCCGCCACCGCAAAGATGTCGGTGGGGATCAGCATGTGCTCCTTGGAGCTAACTGGGTGCAGGCCTGCAACGGTCATGCGGCCACTCCCAAGTAGCGTCGATCGTCCACCCGCCCGGGGTGAAAGTTGGGTAAATAAATTTTGAGCATGGGCACCAGTACCTTGGTTGTCATGTGCCACGCCCAGTGCGCAAAGTCAGTCCAGTCTTTGAAACTCCGAAAACTGACACCTTGAAAGGTGTGGCTCACAATAAATTTAATGACATAAACTTGATTTTGCCTTGCAATTGCCCGCAGATCAGCGTCTGAGTAGCCTAAACTGCGCCAAAGGTCCATGGCCAAGTCCTTGTGGCCAATCTCTTCGCGAGAGTGCCACGCGAACAAATTGTGGTCGCGCCCGACCTTGTTGCCGTACAGGTCGAGGTACATGCGCCCCATGCAGGCTGCAAAGTGCTCAATTGACACCATGCTGCCCAGCCACAGCTTTGCGCCCGGGCGGCGGTGGATCAGACGGGTCTTGCGGTACTCCGCGTTGGCCACCTCAGTGATGCCGGCGCGGGCGTTGTAGGCATCATGGGCACTGGCGTGGGCCAGCTCTTCGCCGATAAACTCTTGAATGCGGCGCTTTAGGTCTGCGTCCGTGACATGCAACAGGTGATGCTTGGCCACAGCCACAAACGCCCGCTCCCACGCCGGAAACAGCGTGCTCACGGCGTTGCAGTTCCGCGTGAAGAATTGGGAGTCGCCACACCAGTTCATGTTGTTTGCGTCGCTGGGTTGACCGCCGCCACCATGGCCTCGGCCCAATCAAACCAATTGTCGTACTGTTCCGTGCGGGGCGTAGCCTCGTTTGCAAAAACGTCAATCGCAATTAAGCCATTGCCCCACAGCCTCCAGTCCGTCTGGCCATCAGGAATCTGAAGATTCTGGGCCCCGTACAGCTCGCACATGAGGCTTGCCCACGACTCAAACGTGCTGTAGCGCGGGTCGTAGATCTGAGCGGGGTTAAGGGCCATATGGCCTCACGTCGCCGATCTCGGCACTGAGCAGGATTTTGCCAAGCTGGTAATCTCCCCCGGCCACGTCCGAGATGAACTTGAGACGCAGTTCCCGGCGCTGCTCGCGCATGTCAATTTTGCCGTTGTTGGGTCCAAAGACGTAGGGGTCGGACTCCTTGTCCTCACCCTGAGCAAACGGGCGGCCGGTCACAATGACCGACATTTCACCAGATTGGATGAAATCCGGTTCAATCCGTTCAAGTCGGATCCAGCGATTTGCACCTTCTGTGGCCAACTGGGACGGGCCGCCAGACACCCAGCCAAGGTCGTTGGTCTCAAACGAGCTGGGGATGGACAGCACAATCTGTCCATTAATCTCGTCGGTGCCAATCTCATGCTGGTACATGGCAATCAGGTCAGCCGGGGTTGAGAAGGTCAATAACACCGCAGCCGTGGCGGTGGCCGCCGCCGACATTTGAATGGCTTGAGCATAAATTGCCGTGACCGGGATGGCAAACCCGGCCCCCGAGCCGCCCAAACTGGCCGCCGTGGCGCTCAGGACGTTGCCAACGACATAACTTGCTCCATTGGACGTAAGGGTCACGGTGGTCACTACCCCCCCGGCAACGACGATCGTGGCCTTAGCGCCCAATCCTGACCCTCCTGTGAGGGTGACGTTGGTGTAGGTTGCATTGACATAGCCAGACCCGGCCGTGATTGCCCCAAGCGTCTTGATGTTGCTGGTCGTGATAGCCACCACGGTCGTGTTTGCCGGGATGTTGGTGCCGGTGATAACTTGGCCAATTGCCACCAGCGTGTTGTAGGTGTCGCTGTAGAGGAAAACGCTGCCAGACACCTCGTTGTAAGTGTCTGTGAAGACGGTCTCGGCCTCGCTAGCGTGCCAGTCAGCAGCCACGGGAAAGGCAAACACTTGCGAGAAGTACCCGGCAGAGCGCTGGGCACCGCGTGCCTCGCCAGCGTCGTACCAGACGTTTTCGCGCACGTTGTAGATGACGGCGTCAGTGCATTCGGTCGCATCACCACGGGGGTAGAACCACCAGATCTCACCAAAACGCGGCACCTTTGTCACCCAAACTTTTTGACGCTGGTCGTAGTTCAGGTTGTCAAAGAAGTAGTTCTGGTTCATGCTGTTGGGGATCTCCTTGACCACACCGTTGTACAGCAGGAAGCGGTCCACGCCGCACCAGTAGTAGACGCCGTCGTACTCGATGGCCGACTGCGAAGACAGGATGGAAGTCTGGCTGCTAATGATGTCGTAGCGCCAGTACTGAGCAGGCGTCCCCGTGCCGCCAATGAATGACACGCGGATTAGGCTGTCAAGGCTCCAGAACAGGCCAGAGGGCGCGTTTGAGCCGCCCCTGACGGGTAGCCCTTGGACAATCTTGCCGGAGGCCACGTTGACCGCATTGGCGTCGGCAGATACCCAGTCGCTGGGGTTGCCAGCCGAACTGTTCTGAATCAGCCCATTGTTGCCGTACACAAACAGGTATGGGTGCAACGACACAACGCCGCCAGAGACTGAAATGTTGTTGTTGAAGGTCAGAACTACGGAGGCTGTAGCGGTTGCGTTTGCGCTCAAGACCACGGTCCACAAATTGGACACCTGCACAACAAACGTCAGCCCCGCAGTTGTTCCAGCAGTCGTAACAATTGCCGGCCCGCCAAAAGTTGTTGACAGCGTAAAAGTAGTGGTGCCGTTTGTTACGATGATGAAATAAATCCCAGCAGAAACTCCGCTTCCGGTACCCGTTAAAGTTCCAGTAACTACAATTTCTTGGTTCACAAGCAGGGTGGTTGCGCTGCACGAGAACTGCCCGGCTACTCCGGTTATGGTTGTCCCGGCCAATGTGATTGTGGTGCCCACAAGATCAACAGAAACAACGGTTGTATTTGCGGGTATGCCTGAGCCTGTTACCGACTGCCCAGCCCCCATCAGCGTGTTTACTGCTGCAAAAGTTACATTGGCGCTTCCATTTGTCGTGGACCCCGTGTCAGTAAAAACACCAACCTGTTGCATAGTCAAGGCATTAATGTCGCCAATCAGCACAGGCGTATTGTTGTCATTGCTGATTGAGGCAAGGTTCAGCCCGGGGTGCGCCACGAGCGACTGAATGCCATTTCCACCAACGTCATAAAACCCGTCAAATTGCCACAGGTTCAGGTCAGATGCCGTAAAGTTTGCCAACGTAAAGTTGCCAATGCCAGCGCCCACGCCGTTGTTGTCAATGGTCAAGACTTGCAGGCCGTCGTTGTAGCCGCTGAAAATTGAGGTAAAGGCGTTCTGCGGATTTACCCAGATCCCGCGTGAGGGGCCTGTGAGCTGGTCGGAGATGACGCGAAAGCCGCCAATCTTGCGGGGACGGCCGCGTTGAAAGCGCACCCACTCGCCGTCGCTGTAAAACACCTTGTCAAATATCGTGCCGTCGCGCTGGATGCCCGGCTTAGCGTCAAGAGTGAAGACCTTGGTGGCCATCAGAAAAGCCCGCCCTGAACACCCCCAGTAAAGTTCCCGGTGCCCGGTATGTTCAACCCAGTAGCAGTCAGCCCAAACAGCTTGACGCCCAAGATTGCAATACCGAACTCGCCGGAGCCGGGGCGGTAAACGCCCGTTGACGTTTCCGTTCCAAAGTTCAGCGATGGAGCGCCCACTGTGCCGTCCGCCAGAGATATATTTAACGCGCCGGCGGCGATCGTAGAGGCGTTGAGCAAGTTGATTGAGTCGCACAGCAAAATTACCTGCTGGCCGGCCGGAACAACCGCCGTGGACCCGCCACCGCTCGTGGTAAAAGTAATCTGATAGCCGGGGCCGCCACCATTGGTCTGGTTCGTGATGTAGTACACCTGCACGGTTTGGGGCAGAACCACGGTCACATTGGCTGACAGAGTTCCGGTGTACTTTTGAATTACATTGGCGGCCTCGGCGGCGGTCAGGGTGTAGCTCCCAGACACCACAGCCTTGGTGAGCTGGGTAAAGTTGAACTGAGTGCTACGGCCCAAGCCAACAGTGAAGAAGGCAGAGCCGGAGCAGCAAAGCACACAAGAGTCGGCCGGCTGCAATGAAATATTTGCAGCGCCATTAATTAGGTCACCGCCAGATGGCGCAATGGTCAGCGTGCCAGTCCCGCCGTTGCGGACCATCATGTACCAATCATTGCCCAATGTAACGGCTGACGTTAGGGTTAGGGTGCCAGCGCCGCCAGTCCAGACATAAGTTGA
>Ga0181365_1000267_pt1 | contig 11492 bp, 9 predicted proteins | sample Fa13NDMM110DN_FD_130097 | JGI IMG/M metagenome (GOLD analysis project Ga0181365, IMG submission 130097) | Freshwater viral communities from Lake Michigan, USA - Fa13.ND.MM110.D.N | ecosystem: Environmental > Aquatic > Freshwater > Lake | place: USA: Michigan | collected 2013-09-24
AATATTGAACAGATGATGTATTAGCAATTGCTAATGGAGTAAGTGTAGAATTGATAATTCTATTTAAATCAAAAATACCAACATTTACTGTGTTTGGGAATTTTGTAATTGTATAATCTGCCGCTGATGATGAGTTAGTTAAACTACCTGTCCAATAATATAATTCACCTACATATTGAAATGAAGATGATGTGTAAACAGGTGTTGATTCTGCAACTGTAAATATAATTGGGGATTGTGCTAAACTAACTAATGCAGGTGTTTGCGTTATGCTTAATGACATTTATGAAATCGTTTATATTATAACCACATAAATACAAAAAGTATTTGATGGTTAATTTAATTCTTTGTCTATCGCTTTGGAAATACTATTCGCAACCTTTTCAGTTAAGGTTTCTATGTAATCATCTAACATACTTTGAAACTCAGCTGATTCTACTGCTTGGTCTGCAAAGTTTATTTTATCTTTATTACCTGTTGTTTGATTTTCAACTTGTTCGGATACATCTGGGTCGTTCCAATACTTACCATATTCTGCTCCTGGTGGTGCAACATCTATATTAAATTCAAAAGTATAAGTTCCTGTTTTTAAATCTTCTATAAGTTGTTTCTCAGCCTGTGCAGAGTTTCTACCACTTAATACATTTCTACCTGTATTAACTGATTTTAATGTTCTTTTAAGATTGCCAGGAGCTTTACCATTAGAACCTTTTTTACTTCTAGGTGCTTTGATTGAGGTTAACTCACCTAATCGGTTTGCTACTTCTAATAGTGTTGCCATATTATTAATTCAATGTTCCGTCACTTGAAAATGTATGATAAGTATAACCACCTGAAGTAGTTATAGTTCCACCTGTCAATGTAGGCAAAGAAGCAAGATATCTTATTATACAAACACCATTTGCACCTGCTCCTGAATTTTGGCCACTTCCAGCACCGCCACCACCACCTCCTGTGGTACTAGCATTTGAATTCGTTATTCCACTTCCACCAACACAATATGTTATACCATCTAACCAAGCTAATCCCGTTGGAGTACCACCGGCACCACCACCATATCCAGCTACTGGGTCTGTGCTACTACCTTTACTTTCACCAGTATTACCAAATCCAATAATAGGAGAACCATCTACTGTTGCTCCACCTGTTGATGACCCACCAGCACCTGTTCCAGCTCCTCCACCACCTGAGCCACCACTTCTACCATTTCTAGTTGCGTTAGGAGTATTTAATCCTGCACCACCTCCTCCACCACCTGGTGAGGTATATGTAGTTGATGAAATTATAATCGTTGAATCACTACCATCATTTCCTTGAGTATTACCTACACTTACACTAGCTCCACCATTTCCAATTGTTATAGGTAAGGAAATAGGACTAGTTAGACTTACTGATGATGAAACAAATCTACCTGCACCTCCTCCGCCACCTTGTCGGTTTCCAAGAGTACCTCCACTTGCACCTCCACCAATTAACAACCAATCAATTGCATATGTTGGTGGTACTACGAATATATTACTATCTGATATATTAAGATTTCCTAAATAGTTTCCGTTTCCAATTGCTGTATTTCCTAAGTATATTGACATATTATTATTTAATTAAAATCTTGTTGAAAATATATTGTATATATTTGTCAATTGCGTAGTTGTCAATGCACTATTATAATGTAAATATCCCATTATATATCCATTTGCATATCTATCACCTACTGCATTATCAAATCCAATATATGCAGTTCCTGTTCCTGTTCCACTTCTATTAAAGTTTTTGGTTTCAGTTCCTTTAGCAGTTGCGTTACCATCTGCATACATAGTAGCAGTTGTATTTGGTGAACTATATGTTACAACCAGTGCGTATTGATGCCATATTGTAATATCTGCAGTACTGTATCCTGCAGCACCGAAAGTGTTACCACTACCAGCAGCATTAAATAAAATTGGAGTTTGATCCCTACCACCACCTATAAAGCAATGCATGTATCCATTATTACCTCTAAAAGTTGGAACACCTGTATCTTTACTAAAATTAGCATCAACATTTTGCCAAATAATAACAGTACTAGTATCAGGTGTAAATGATGCTGCATAATCTATTCTTTGAGAACTAGTCCGAGTTAATCTTAATATTCCACCATTTGTTGAAGTCCAAGTTGGTGAATTTACTAATGTACCATTATTAGAATTACCACTTACATCATATACAGTTCCACCAGTGCCTGAATATGAAGCTGTATTACCAAAATCATATATAGCATATGCACCTGCAGGATAATTGTAACTTGCACCGCCTGCAGCAGTTACTTTCTGTCTATTAAATCCAAAGTTTTGAAATATCATTATACTAATGCTTTAGTTGCTACTAAATTTACTTTTGATGAGTTAAATGCAACCAATGAAAGAATATCAATACTTGCTAAACTTCCGGAGTATGCACTTCCAGATGGTTGTGCTACATTTGGTGAGAATAGAATTGATGAACTTGCACTTGCACTTATAATTAAAGTAGATGTTCTACCTGAAGTTATATTTGTTATATTTAAGCGTAATGGAGTTACTGATGAAGTTACTTCAAAGTAATTACCTAAACTGAAATCAATTGATGCAGTATTAGATGTGATACTTGCTGAAACAACATTACCTGCTACACTACCTGTAAATGTAGAATTTCCTATTACTTGTAATTCAATTGCTGCAGATGAACTTAATATTAAACTACCTGTGATAGTTTGATTTCCTACAAATGAATTACTACCCGTTGTTGCTAAATTAGATACATTGGTTGCAAATGATGATGTAGCAACTTGTGTATTTTGTCCTAATGAATTACCAACCCATGCGTATCCATTTTGTAAAGATGCAGTAAATCCTGCACTTGCACTTAATGGAGTTAACACTGCTACTCTACCATCCGTATAATTTGCTTTGTTTTGGAAACCGAATACAACATTGAAACTATCTAATGGATCATTATTAACATATATTCCTGGCCCTTGAGCCCAAGGTGATAGAAGTGATGCACTAGGGTTAATTGACAATCCTATTTCATCACTATTAGTAAGATTACTAATTGATACTATACTCGTACTCAATATACCCTGATTTGTTGTATCTCTAGTATCAACTTGAGTTCCAAGTATTCTAGTTTGACCTGTAGATCCTGATACTGTAATTTTTGGTGCAGTATTTGCACCTGCTGCAGATGAGGAAACGAATATTTGTCCTACTACTGTTAAGTCAGTTGTTGCACTACCTGATATAGTTACACTACCTGTTATAATTTGATTACCTACAAATGTATTACTACCGGTTGTTGCAAATGTAGTATTTAATAATTGTTGTGATGCCGTAAATGTATTGTATCCTGTATTAATTGTTAACTGAGATGAGGTAAATGCATTTAATGATGTAATATCAGGTACTGCAGTTGATCCAGAAACAACATAAAGTGTATTTGGATTAGTCAAACTACCACTTGCTAACGCTGCATAAGATGCAGAAGTTAAAGTTACGATTTGGTTTACTGCAGCTACATCTGTGTATGTGTCAGTTAGGTTAGTAATAATACTACCACTAAATGATGAACTTAATATTGTCGGTGCACTGCCTGTAAATGCAACTACTCCATTAAGAGATGTTGCTCCACTTACATTCAAAGTTCCTTCTACAAATGTATTACTACCTGAGTCAATTAAGAAACCTGTTTTTCTTGTTGTTGTGTTACCTGTTCCTACTGCAAATACTACATCAGAAGTTTTATTTCTAATACTATCATTTGCGTTATATCTACCTACGAATACAGACCCATATGAGCTATTGTCAGCTAATAAACTGCTACCACTTACAATCAATTGATTTCCCATCAATCCAGTTCTAACCACATTGATATATGCAGTGCTACCACTTACTCTTGCATTTGCAACATCTACACGAATGGTATTACTACCACCAAATATAAAGTTATCAGATATTGAGTTTACGGTTGTAGTTCCTGAAGGTAATGACCCACTTATTATAATTGAGTTAGTCTGTCCTCCAATGGTATTTCTATTCATTGCAACAGTACCTAATCCAACACTACTTGAATAAAATTGATTTGTAAAAATAAATCCACTATCGTTGATAATATTATTATTCACAGATACTGCAGATGAACTCATGTCTACTTGTGTAATACCTGCAATTATATTATTAGTAAATGCAGTAGTAGACCCGGTTAATGCACTTTGATTTGCAACAATAGTAAGAGTTCCTCCAACACTATTACCTGTCATTGTTAATCCACTAACTAATTTCTCTGCGTGTAATGCTGCACTACTTCCTATGTTTATAGTTCCTAATGCATTATTACCTGATATTGTATATGTAGAGGACGATACTGGCCCTCTCATAATTAATCCAAGTGAATTACCACCAAAGTAGTTATTATTCATAGTAGGACTAAATGCCATACTAGAACTTATTTGTGCAATATTACTTCCGTTTAACGCAATGTTACCACTACCTCCTACATATCTCTTAAATCCTGCAGTCGGTGATGCTGGGTTAATAAACATATTTCCACTACCTGATATAATTGTATCTGCAGTAGCATCACTATTTTTGAATATTAAGTTAACTTGGTTAGCAGATGATGATAAGTGTGCAGAAGCCGATGTATATGACTTAGCAACTAATATTAAACTACCAGAACCATCTGTTAAAGTTACAGTATTTCCTGAAGCGTCAGTCAAAGTTTGGTCACCTGTGAATACATTACTACCTGTTATTGCAAAACTACCTGTGTTAATTGTACTACCTGATACATCTGGTAATACTATACCGAATGTAGTTGTATCACCTTTTGTGAATGTTAAAGTGTTTCCACTAAACGATGCAGTTACCAATGATGATGCAGTTACCGAAGAACTAACAAAACCTAATCCAGTTATTTGTTGACTACCTGAAATAGTTCCTGTTGGTATAGGTGTAGCAAATGAACTGGTTGTAACTTGTGTATTATATCCAGTTGAATTACCTACCCATGCATATCCATCTTGTAAAGATGCAGTGAATGATTGAGATACAAATAAATGTCCTTTGATAAAAGTTCTTGCTCCACCTTGTGCAGCATTAGCTGCTTCAAATACATAGTTATAATCTCCTATATAAGATGAAGGATTTGCATTGAAACCAATAAAGTTTCTATCAGTATCATTTGCTTTAGATGCACTAATGTATATAGCATTTGGATTAGTTGCGGTTGTATCAGTATATCCTATTGTAACTCCTGTATATCCATTGATTCCAACTCTACTTGTTCCATTTGATTGAATATAAAAATGTGTTTTATCATTTGTTGTTAGAGTATTAGCCATTACAATTCTAGCTCTACTAGAGTCAATTATTCTAATTTGTGCAGCTGGGTCAGCTGACAATGTAGACCCACTTATAAACAAACCATAATCCATATTACCTTTACCAGTAATTACAATAGGATAACCACTACCAGCTTGATTTATACTAACAACTGTTGAGTTTGATGCAGATGATCCAGTCATTTGTACTTCTCCTATTACTTTCAAACTACCTGATATCTCCGCACTACCTGTGTAAGGGAAAGCTGAAGCTGCACTACCTGTATTAACAGTTACATTAAATGTAGTACCATTACCCTTAGTAAATGTAATTGTATTTAAACTTACAGATGCTGTTGTTAATGCTAAACTAGAAGATGTAAATAATGATGCAGTTGCAGTATTCAATGATGATGTTACACTTGCTAATGTAGTATTTTTTGTTTCTTGTGATGAAGTAAATGCATTTAATGCAGTTATGTCAACTGAACTTGTTTGTACAGGTGTTCCATTAACTGTTAAACTACCTTGTACCTTTACACTACCCGAAAGAGTTTGTATGTCTGATAACTCATCTCCGAATTGGTTACTACCTGAAGAATAGATTATAGAAGAACTTTCAAATATTGTTTGTAAGTAAGTAAAGGATGCAGAGAATGCGGTTATGTTACCAGTTATTGTTTGATTACCTACGAAAGTATTACTACCTGTTGTTGCGAAACTACCTGTTAAGTTTCCTAATGTAGTATTCTTTGCATCTTGTGATTGAGTAAATGCATTCAGAGATGCAGTTGATGCACCTATTGCACTATTGATTGTTAATTGACTTGAAGTAAAACTATTTAAGTTTGTAATTGAAGTTACTAACGATGCAGTAGATTGAGATGCAGTAAATGTATTTAATGCATTTATTGAAATTTGTGCACTTGCAGTAAATGAGTTCAATGAAGATGTACTTGCACCGATTGCTATATTTTTAGTATCTTCTGATCCAGTATATGTTTGGAATGAACTAGTTTGTAAAAATCCTAATTCAACTATCTGTGCTGACCCTGATACTGTTCCCGGTGTAACTGACCCACTTGCAGCAACTGTTAAACTAAATGTTGATGCATCTCCTTTAGTAAAAGTAATTACATTCACATTTACAGATGCGGTTACTAATGAACTTGCCGTTACTGATGAACTTACAAATCCTAAAGAAGTAATCTGTGCACTACCTGATATAGTTCCTGCAGGTGCAGTTGATGAGCTAATAAATCCAAATGCAGTTATTTGAGCTGAACCTGAAACAGTTCCTGCTGGTAATGTACTACCACTTACATCTGGTAATACTATGCCGAATGTTGTACCATTGCCTTTTGTAAATGTTAAAGTATTTCCACTAAATGAAGCTGTTGTTAAACCCAAACTAGCAGAAGTAAATAAACTTGCAGTTGCAGTATTCAAAGATGAAGTACTTGCACCAACTGCTGTAAACTTAGTATCAACAGATGCAGTATAGGTAGCAAGTGTTGAATTTTTAGTAATTTGTGATCCTGAAAAGGTATTCAAAGATGAAGTACTTGCACCAACTGCTGTAAACTTAGTATCAACAGATGCAGTATAGGTAGCAAGTGTTAAATCTTTGCTTACTTGTGATGCAGTAAATGTATTAGTACTAGCAGTATATGAATTGAATGAGGAAGTAGTTACAAAACTTCCTGTATTGATACTACCTGCGGATCCAGTTATGTTTAATCCATATATGTTTCCACTTGCACTAATTTCACCTAGTGTATTTACAGATATCCCCAAAGAATTACCTAAACCATCTTGCAATACATTAAATGTTGCAGATGCGGTATTGTTAGTCCCTATGTGAATTAGAGATACAAAGCTTTGTGAAATATATTGTCCTGATAAACTTCCCATTTTATTTTAATTTTTTTATTTTTAATCTGTTGACCATAATCTAAATGCTGCATTACTTCCACTATCCCAGTTCTGTGGTGTTGTATTCCATATTTGAGGTGTAGTCCATTGTTGACAATAATTACAAGTTCCAAAGTCTGTGTAAGGAAATGCAATTACTGATAATCCATAATAATCTATATCACTACTGTTATCAAATGTGGATACAATAGTATAACAACCCAAAGCAGAATATGTAGTTGTAGATACATCAAATGGCCCAAAAGAAGTTGCAAAAACTTGCCCTACTGATGCACTTTGATTTAATACTACATTATATTGTACCTGTGTGTCACAATTTTGAATTACATATCCTGAACTTCCTACTGGAATTAATAAGTCAAATAAACATCTATCTCTATTGTTATGTGTTGTTAATTCAAATGTTGCAACCCATCCTGCTAATCCATTATTATATTCATCACTAAATGCTTTTAATTCAATGTTAGAATTGATTTCAAATCCAACTACTCCTCTTTGTGTATATGAAGTTAAATCATTTAATATTGCTAGAGTATTTGCATGTATATCTACAACATCATCCTCACGATAAAATGGTACTATCTGTTCATTGTTTCTAGAATCACTTTCGTTGTTCTTATTTTTAATCTTATCTGCAACTATCAATTGTATTTGATAATTAGTTACCGATGTTTCAAATGATAAATCAGTAATTAGTATATTACCTAATGGGTATCCAGGAAACTGGTCTGTATCTAATTTAGAAATATCACCTTGTGTTACTGCTGAAATAGACGGATGATTGCTCATAATAGTCTTAAAATAATTTAAGATATTATAATACAAAGTATAGTTTACACCACTATTATTATTTAGATAACTTGACATAATTTATAATTGTATACCGCCGAAGTATTGATTACTTTGGTCAGGATAGATTTGAGTTTGATTACCAATTGATTCTAGATATTGAGGTATATTAGTTGAATATGCAATTAGATAGTTTTGTAATCTTAAAGCATAATAGTCAGCGTTTTGTTGTGCTTGTGCTTTTAAATAATCAATCTCACTTTTTGAAGGTGCTATACCTTGTTCACTTTGTTGTTTAACTGCACCATTTGATTTAAATTGTACAGAACTAAATGGAATATATTCAACTGAAGTATACCATATTAAAGCATTCTTAATATAATCATCTAATAGGTCTTGATAATATGAAGATAAAGCTGAAACAGTATTTGCAGTTATTTGTGCCTGTAAATACTCAAAAAGAATAGTACCTAATAAATTCTTTAAGTATTTGTCTTGTGCCGTTCTTACGAATGGTAATAAAGCATCTGCGTCTATTGCACCTTGCAATGGACTATTCTTTATAATATCGTTTCTATTTATGAATAATGCGTAGCTCATATTGTTTATTTATATATTTCGTATTCTTTATTATTTACTTCCATCATAGTAAACTTTTCAGTTGGTAATGGTTCTTCTGGAGTTTGGTCACCTGGATTATCCTGTGTTGCAGGATTCTCCATTGATTTATTTGTTTCATCTTCAACTTGTGCAACTGACTTATCAGTTTCTTCTGCAGTTTGTGCTAAGATTACTAATGGTGTTAATTGTTCAAAGTATAATTCCATATCCTCATATCCACCTTCTGTCAATGCATAATCTAATGAATTTAAGATTAAGTTTTGGAATGGACTGATTGTCATTGTTTGCATGATACTAAATGCAGTTTTCATTTCCTCTGATTGAGATGAGAATCCTGTTTGTTTAGTTCTAATACCAAACAATAGAGGAGAAGTTACTCTATGTGCAACTAATATTCTATCTTGTGTGTATTCTGCAACATAGTCATACTTCTCATGTAAATTTGGAATATCAATTACATCTAATGTAGGTTTAGTATTTGGGTCATCGTTAAATGATAACATAAATCTACCTGCGTTATCTGTTCCTGTAAATTTAGCTTGAACTAAATCTTCAATTGTTTCTCTTTCTTCAGGTGCTGGTATACCATTATTAAAGTTTAACATTACTGCAGGTAAGAAACCATTTGTAATATTATTTAAGTGTAGGTTACTTATCTCACCTTCTGCTACTGCAAATTGCATTGCTGCAACCCAATCAGGTAAAGAATAATAATAAAGACCTGGACAATAGTTTTTAATATAAAGTATTTCCATCTTTTCATTAGAAGTACCAAATGCAGGTATTTTCTTTTTATCTTTAATCTTTCTTTGGTCGTTCCAATCAATACAATAGTAAAAGTTTTCTATTCTAGGTGAATTACCAATCTTTTCTGCACGAATAGTTTGTACTGGTATGTGATACATTTTCTTTATCTTAGTATGTGTATCATCCCAATAAACTTGATAACATGCATTACCATATAATTTTAAATCAAATGCAACTCTTTTAGTTTCCTCTTGTGGAATTAACTTCTGTAATATATCATTAAATGCAGGTGTTTTAGAATACAATCCTTTACCATAAATTAAATCAGCTATACCTTCTATACATGCAGAATTAGTTGTACTGATATTATGTGTCATTGTTACTGCATCAAAGAAGTCGTCATGTCCATAAACTCCAAATGGAATCCAGTTATAACGAGTTTTAGTATCTTCCGTAATAATTGGAAGTTGATTGTTATTTACATTAACGATAGAGAATTTTTGTTGTTGTTTCATATTAAGTCAAAATTATATACTTGTTTTCACTAGCGTGTGAAATTACTGGAGGTATTTGGTTTTCATATACCGATTTATCTATTGATTGAGATGCATATACTTGGAAAGTACCATTCCATATAGGTTCAGTGCTTCCACTATTTATAAGTGTTGCACGATATTCACCACCAACAATTGATGAACTTATACTTCCTGTAAATGAAACGAAACTTTCATATGGAGTATAACTCATACTTGCCATTGACATAGTTGAATTTTGTAGAGTATACATATCTTGTAAAGACATAGTATATTGATTACTTGATGTAACCTCTGTTCTAAATGTATATGCGTTGGATTGAGATATATAGTATGCTAGCATTATCTTGTGTTTATCTATATAATAACATTACATTATCTTAAAATAGTTAAAATAAAAAACCCCACTCGGTTAAGAGTAGGGCTAATATTTTTTATGCTAATACTGATTAAACAGCTGAACCATAAACTATTGAATAGTTTGCAGTTAGGCCACCTAATGCGTTTGTTGTTGAACTACCTGATAAGAATGCCGCCGGTAATTGTTCCATACCTGTGAAAGTTACTGAATAACCATAAAGGTCACCCAATGCTCCACCTGTTTGAATTGTACCTGCAGTTACATCCGCACCTAATTTTTCACCAACTAACAATGCATCACCATTATTTGTCCAAACGATAATTTGAGGACGACCATAAGCCATAAGCTTTAATTGAGTAGTCATCTCGTTTGTTAACTTTTTAAGATTCAATAATAATTCTTGTGAAAAGAATGTAGTACCGTTATCTCTTGAAGTGTTAACAGTTTCAGTATATGCACTTGATCCTTTTAATTGGTAAAAGTATAATACACTACCTGAAGGTACTGCAGTTACTTCACCACTTCCGTTTTTAGTGAAAGAGCCAGTTGTATAGTTTACGAAGTATACCCCTTGGATACCTCCGATACTTTCTTTACAAACTTCGTTTCTTCCAGCTGATAAATTACAAGCCATAATACTTTGTTTTAGTTTTGTTAGTTAATGTTATGCGTATGCTCCTAAGTATACGATATCTTGTCCAACTCCGAATTGTACACCAGATGTAAATCTCATAATAACACGATAGTTTTGTGAACCATCAATGTCACTCATGTCAATTACCTTAGTCTCGTTATAGTCACTTAAAAGTCCTGTACCGAAGAATAAGTTAGATTTTTGAGCTGCAACAATTTTGTTGTCACTCATACCTGGACACAATACGATATCAATACCTTGGAAGTTATAAGGCTTCTCACCGATATTCATTGAATTGTTCCAACCATTTGCACCTAAACCAGAAGCACCATTACCTGACATTGCTGTTTGGTATGCTTTTGCTACTTTTGTACCAACATATATTAATAAGTCTTGCTTACCATATACAGTTGTTGGAACTGTTTGAACTACTGAATCTAAGATAGATACTACATTCGTTGAAGTTACAACTGCGTTAGAACCTGAAAGAATAGTAGATGAACCACCTGTGCTTCTTGCTGGTAATACTGCTGTTGC
>Ga0181365_1000270_pt1 | contig 11442 bp, 22 predicted proteins | sample Fa13NDMM110DN_FD_130097 | JGI IMG/M metagenome (GOLD analysis project Ga0181365, IMG submission 130097) | Freshwater viral communities from Lake Michigan, USA - Fa13.ND.MM110.D.N | ecosystem: Environmental > Aquatic > Freshwater > Lake | place: USA: Michigan | collected 2013-09-24
CACCCGGCAGCGTCCACTCGCCCACCATCATATCGGGCCACTCACGGTAAATAAATTTGCGGCCTAAGCTATCAACGCGCAGCCAGAGCATAAACCAATTTCTGGCGCCGGCGGGGTCGACCACCATGTAGTTGGTCACGTCGCTAGTCGGAACCTTGTCAGGAGAAATTACATTGGCCTCGGAGAACTTTGGGAACTGTGAACCTGTCAGCGAGTCCGCCCATCCGTAGGCGCGGATCTTTAGCTCGTAGTCGCCGCGGCCATCCAGCGTGCGCTTCATCACATTCCAGTCCGAGTAAGGATTGAGGTCAGAGTGAAACCAGCAGATGCCAGAGTGGCGACCGTGCGCCTTCGCGGTGTAAGGCATTGCGCCCTTGGGCAGGCCCGGCACGTTGATCTTGTTCGGCAGCAGCTCGGCCTTCCTGGCCTTAAGGAATTTGCACCCCGAGACGTACTCCTTGACGACAGGAGTGAACCCTGTGACCGGCGTGAACGTCACGATCAGCAGACCGTTGCGTGTTACCAGCCGGTAGCGCAGCGTCTCGATCCAGTCCAGCGGCACCAACTCATCGCACCAGATCATGTCGCACTCGCCGCCCTCGATCACGCGCTTGTCCTGCGCATAGTTCATAAAGAACGCCTGCGACTTATTGGGCAGCACAAAAGAATTCTCCGAGAACCCATTCTTCTGGGTGTAGGCCACGTTGGTGATCTTTGTCTTACGGGCAGCCTTATACTCAGGCGGTAAATATTTCCATATTATAGGTTGCTGCATCTGAATCGATGACTGGTTCGTAGTGTGCAGGCACCACACGCGGGACTCGGGCTTTGCGACCAGCAAATTAACGGCACGCTTCGCCGCCCACTCGGTCTTGCCGGCTCGGTTTCCGCCCATAATCAGCACGTCGCGGTACTTGGTCAGCAGCTCGTCCGCCACCTTCCAGTGCGACGGCTCGTACCCGTGACGGTACGGATCTTGTTTCTCGGCCACGATCTTGTCCTCACGCAACTGCAACCTGAGTGCCGTCTCCTCCGCACCATGCTCCGCCACCATGCGCTTGATGTCTTCCAGCGTGGGGCTGGGCATCACCGGGTGCGGTGTCGGGACATAGCCCAGTAGCTTGCTGTCGTTATCAATCATTTCTTTGCCTTCCTGCGAGCCTTGCGGCGGTGGGACTGCGCAGATGCGACCGGCTCAATTCCGATGCTCGCGTGGTAAGCCTCAACGTCACCCTCTGGCCAGCCCAGCTTACCGCTCGGCATCCACTCGTTGATGTACGCCTCCTTCTCGGCCTCAAAGACCGAATTAAACTTGAGCAGCTCCTCAAGGTTCATCTTGGGCTTATTGATCTGCACCGCCTTGACGGCCAAATCGACCGCGTAGTTATCCAAGCACTCGGCAAGGTAGCCCAGCGGCTTTGACACAAATAAAATAATTCTAGCCCAAATAAACATTAGCTGTGATTTCATGGTATAAATATTTCGCGGTGGTCGGTGGCCTCTAGGCAGGTATCAAACTTGAAGACCGAGTAGGGGATGCCCTCCTGATCCGACATCTCGATGGCGTCCTCACGCGCATCCTCAAAGCTGTTGTAGTGGCGGAGGCGTCCACCCACAAAGTGAAAGCTCACGTCATCGTCGGCGTGCAGCGTGTCAGGCTCTGGCTTGAGTTGGGTTGGCAGGATGATGTAGATCATGACGGTGTAGTTAATCTGTTTTATCGACTGAGCTAAAGAATGGCCGCTCCCTCGTAAGTTCGCACTCGTAGTGATCGTTCGTGGACCTATCCTGCCAGACCACCTGATAGAACATCGAGTTGCCGGGACGGTAGATTATGCCAATCACGACGCCGGGGCTTTCCTCGGTGCGGTGAAAGATCAGGTCACCCAGCGCAAACTTTGGGATGTCGGCCTGCATCAGTCGTACATGGAGCGCATATCCTTGGAGTACTTAATTTTCTCCTTAACGTACTTGGTCTTCGCGCTGCCCTTCAGACCAATCGTCTTCTCGTACCGAGCCTCGTCACGTTCGTGAGCCATCGACTCGGCCATCTTGCTGGGTGGTTTTTCTCTATAATTATTGTAGTTATCTTTCATGTTTGGTAACGGTTAATCTAAATTGTTCGGACGCACGCCACTCCTGGCCCACTCGTAGCAGAGCAAATATCCGTGCGCGTCGATTATGTTGTCGGGCTTCGCCGTGTGGACCTCTCGGCACAGCTTCAGACCCACCATCATCAGGATGGCTTCCTGCGCAGTAATGTCCCGCTTCAGTGCCGGCGCCAGCAGGCCAGACCATACCTTCGCCACCTTCGTGTAGTCATCCACCGGATCTCCGTAGGTCGCGTTGCGATCACCCAGAACTAACTGCGATGCTGTGGTTGCGTGATTCATAGGATTACCAACGCCCAGGCGCCCGAGGTTGCCGCGCAGAGACCAAGATGTGCTCGTAGGTCCGCACCGGTATCACCATGCCAATCGCGAAGCCCACCGCATTCTTTACGCGACAGATCACCTCGCGATCATTCCAGCGCACCCTGATCGCCTTGCGGTTCGCGAACGCATTCCCAATCACCACCGCCTCCTCCTCCGTCCACCAGCCCGGACGGCCCTTCGTGAGGATCAGCCCGTTCGCTGAGATCTTGGGAATCATGCCGTTCGCCAGCCACTTCTGCACCACCGGAGCCTCCTTGGGAATCTCAGTGCTGATCAGCTTCTCCATCTTTGTCAGCCCAGCCTCCGTGTAGCACACCGCCTTCGGCCTCGCGCTGTAGAACCAGTCCCAGCCCTGTATCAAATTATCTTGGCGCATCTTCGTGACCACCGGACGCGGCAAGCCAATCTTCACGCACAGTTCAATTTCTCTGATTACACTTTTAGGTTCGCTCATGTTTCAATTGGGTTTTGTTCTTCGTCTTCTTCTTCTGTTTCTGGTCCACGCATTGTAGTGGTTTTTAGATGGAGCCTTCGACAGGACTCGAACCTGTGACCGCCTGTTTACAAAACAGGTGCTCTACCAACTGAGCTAAGAAGGCGCTTTTATAAAAAAATTTCTGTTGAGTGAATGCGTCGCGTTGCGCTCGCCGCCGGCTGCTGGGACTCCCCCCCCCCGGCTGACCAGCTTGAAATTTCAGCAAAGCCGGTGAATGATCAGGGAAAAGCCACCGACGCACAATACCTATTATGTCTAATGTTCTACGCAACATCGATGATATCCTCCTGCTTTGTAACAACTTGTAATGGTTTTACGCTTATCATGCGGGAAATGGCGTCCGCGTCGACCTTCAGCCTGTGCTCGACCACCTGGACCGTGGTTTCTCCTAGCATCGCCGATTGTTTGTCGAGGATTATCCCCAAAGCAACGGAAATCCCCGCCAGTAAACTTGGCTTAACATCCGCACCCTCAAGAGCATCCAGACCTTGCTCGATAGTTGAGGCGGCCTTGTTGGCGATGCGTTGGAGGTTGGCTGCCATGTGGCCGCGGAAGAGTGCAGGCTCGCGTTCGAGTAGCTGATCCCGGACGATCTGTACGGTAGACTTGCTTGAGCTGGTATCGTAAGCGATGCGAGCGATTGGAATCTGCTTACGGATGAGATCCTCGATAAGCGTACGCTTTTCCGTACTGATTTGCGTTGCGGTATACTTGCCCAGATCTGCGCCACGCGCCAGCTTCTGGGTGACGGTGGTCAGCTCAGGGGAGGTTGTGGTAACTTGTGCCGTGATCTCCAATGGTCTGCTTATACCAGAGCGTAGTTTTTGGCGCAAGTGGTTTGATATTGACGTGAGGTGTCAGACGCAATTTAGTGTCTGCGATGAAACACATGATTCGAGAGTTGATAGTGCTGGGTATCGCGGTGGCCTGTGCCGTCGCTGTTGGATTTTTATTTGGGATTAGAAATATGCAGAACGAGGCAGTTAAGGTGGGCCACGCTCATTGGACCCTGACCGAAAACCTGCGCGTGCAATTTGTCTGGGGGGCGAAGCCATGAGCGACACACCACGGACAGATGCTTTAGAAAAGGTTGACCGCGAACTGGCCGAGATGCGCACTCAACGTGACGCGGCGGTGGCAGCGCGGATTGAATTGGCGAAAGACAATCTAGCGTTGATCAAAGAATTGGAAAGTATTGGAACAACAACTTTGAATGGCGTGCCAAACATGACCATGCGCGATTATTTTGCGGGGCAGGCAATGAATGGAATTATAACAGAAAGTTTCGCACGCGACGCAAGCCTGTACGTTGCAGCTATGGCTTATGAAATAGCGGACGAAATGATTGTGGAACGCAACAGGGAGGCCGCCAAATGATGCCCGCACCTCGTAAGTATGCAAACCAGACCGTGCGTCAGGCGTATAAGATGGCGGTGGTTCAGGGTGTGATGCACACTGGTAATAAAATTGCGACCATGCGTGGTGTGCGTAAAATTCATAAGATCACTCTCCGTGAAATTGTTGCGGTTACGTCAAAGGTGGTGCGCGACTTTATGGCAGAGGACGCGGGAGTAAACCAATGAGCAAAAAGAAAAAAGTCAAAGATGGTGGCCCAGCATATCCATTTCGTGACGAGGAAGGAGGATTTGGTCAGATTACCGGCATGAGTGTGCGGCAAGCCTACAAGATGGCGATAGTGCAGGGTCTGTTGGCGCGTGAGAACGATTTCGGTTATGATATTGTTGGTCATGTGGCGAGGATCGCAGATCTCTTGATTGAAGAGGATGAGGAGGCCGCCAAATGATCGCGCTCGCATCCATAATTTTAGCTGGTGCGGTCATCGTTGGCGTGGCATGGGCCGCGCTGATCGTCATCTGGTACGGTAAACAGATCGATGACGACATCAACTCAGATGGCACCTAGAACGCCATCCTAAGCGATTTGCGGGGTTTTGACTTTCCGCGAGTACCACCAGCCCAATCTTCAACGGTTGGGCTTTTTTATGCACCCAAACTTCCGTGCCTTTTTATTTGTTTGATGGTGACCCCGTCGCCTAAAAGCGAGAGGGGGAACCTTACCCTCTCCTTTAGGAGAGGCAGCCCCCACACATAGCCCCCTAAATCACCCTATCGTCACCCTATCGTCATCCTTTTTTCTGGTTAACGTGACTTACCAAGGCATTGAAGTTCTCAACTATAATATCATTAGCAGATTGCAGACTCCTGCACTTCGCTAAGTTTTCCTTGCAGATCTTGCGCAGTTCCGCGATCTCGGAAGCCACCCTAGCCCTAAATTGGCCGTCATCTTCGGTTGGAATGTACTCGGCACCGGACCACTTCCGGGTGCGGCTGTTGAACACCAGGTGGCCCTTGTTTCTGAGGTAGTGAAAGGTGCGTGCGGTCTGCTCAATGGACTGGCCGGTGACCTCCGCAATGTGTGCTAGCACTTCGGATCGAATGAACACGCGGTCGTGTCCAAGCGGTGGCATGAACCTAAATTTGTCAGACTTCACTTGATTGGCCTCGCGGTGAACATTGCAGGTGGGGCGTACTCCCAGCAGATGCCGGTCGTGCTGTGCCTAAGCCGAGCAACGCTGGTCGGGTTGCCCATCGCGTCGATCATGCCGCTGCGCTTGCCGCGCTTGGTTAAGGTGAAGCTGTAGACCTGCTCGTCAGATTCGCGCTGTAGCACCGCAACCTCGCGTGACCAGTTCGTCAGGTCCGCTGAACCTGCGCCGGCGTAGGCCAGATCCGAGGTGGTTCCCTTGGCCTGCTCTCCCTTGTGGGGCTTGGGCATATGGTGCAGCCACACCCAGCAGCAGCCCGTCTCCTGTAGCACAGGATTGAGCTGGTTGCGGAGGAAGCTGCTCATAAAACTCTGCTCGGAGATGTCGTCGCCGGCGTAACTCAACAGCGGGTCCACGATGATCACATCTGCGCGATGCTTGGTTATGATTGATCGTGCCAGCTTGATAAACTCCGAGCCGGTCTTCACGGTCTCGTCAAAGAAACGAACATTCTCGTCGAGCGTGACTATATCTGCGCCGCCCAGCCTCATCCCGGCAATCACGCCCTTGAGCGCCTCTGCCATATCTCCGGTGTCGTTCTCTGCCTGCACCATTGCAACGCGCAAAGGTCTGATCGGTTTGATCCCAAAAAATGGTTTGCCGAGCGCGATGGTCAGACCTAGCTGCATCGCAAACGACGACTTTCCCACACCGGACTGTCCGACGATGGTCATCGATCCGCCGCGGCAGAGCCAGCGATTGCCCAGCACGTTGTTCGGATCGTTGTCGGTATTGTAGGCGATGAGGTCAGATGGCTTGGTTGGTTCCGCGAGTTCGTTTTGATCACGCCAGTCAATCCACTCCTGCCACGTTGGTTGGCCAATGTTAAGTGCGATCAGGGTCTGCTCGGCGCCGCCACGCATGATGCCTGGCAGGCGCGAGAATCTGGACGGGTTCTTATTCTTGGGATCTGGCGCAACGTCCGCTAAATAATCATAGACGGCGTCGCGTCGTTGCTCCCACTCGCCGGCGTCGGTGGCGTCAACGCGCACCCAAGCATGGACTGACTTGCCACCAGAGTCGATGACCGCTGAGACCGGAAGCTGACAGCGCGTAATGATGTCGATCTGCTCGGCCTTGGGTCTGGAATCAAATTCAATTAGGACGTGACGGTACGCGCTGACGTTCTTGTCCGAGCCGGTGAATAGGTCGGGCTTGGTGGGATTGATGCGTATCCATGCGCCTTGGTTCGTGTTCGTCCACATCTGGTCAGGGAAGAACGTGAGCCAGCGCGAGAGCGGCATGAACGTGCCGTTGCTGGCGGGGTTGTACTTGTCGTGCTCAAGGTCGTAGGTCGCGTCGTTTGTGATACAGATCCAGTCGTCCGGTGCGAAGATTGTGGTCAAGAACTTCTTGGTCGCGTCGAAGCCAGTTTCCTTGGCCGTCGAAATGGTTACATTCTGGAACCGATTGATGACGAACTTGCCGCTCGGTGACACGCAACTCTTGACGCTGGACGCCGGCGTAAAGTTGGACGCCATTAGATGGCTGCGGGGCTTATCGTGTGTGGTCTTCTCGGCCTGGTCAACCTTGTGAATGAGTTCGCGCTCAGACCAAGGTGGAGTGCAGCGCAGATTAAATTCTGTGAGCAGCGTGAGTGCGTCTGATCTAGGCAGAGAAAAACCGTGGACCAGTGCGGTTGCCACGGTGAAGGTTGCGTTATGTCCGCTAGAGCCAGAGATGGCCGGCGGACACGATGCCAGATAGAGTCTGGCGCGTTCGATTGTTGTCATGGAGTGAGCGGAGGGTTCAGTTCCGCGTGATATCTTCTTTAAGTTCTGGGTGGCCGTGTTCGATTAAGTCAACGATGGTTTGCGAGATAAACATTGCCTCGTCGATAGTAAGTGCGCGTCCGCATGAGTTTTCGTGTGAGAGCACAAGCGCGATGGCTGCGCGTCCGATGAGTTGATCTTTTTTGTCTTCTGGCTTTTGCATTTAAAGATGTGGTCGTGGTTGTTGCGGTACGCTTTTGAGAAGCAGTTGCGTGGTGAGTCTCCCTTTCCGTTCATGATAACTTGAGGAGTGCGCGGCGGACGAGGCAGTAGATTTTCAGCCCAAGGCTCGGCCAGAAAAGAATGTGGACATTGGGTCCGATGATGACCGGCTGCTCTGCCCAGCCAACGCGGACGCGGACAGGTTTGCCGTCGGTGCGCGTGACGTGGTCGATGGTCACCGTGCCAGTCTTGGCCGGCGTGGTCGTGGACCAGTTGCCGATGTCGATGTCGACGCGCTCCCAGTTACCGCCGCCGCGGGTGATGGTGCAGTCGCGCAGTGTTACGTTGTTTGATCCGCCCTTAATTGTGAACCCGTACTTCTTCCCGGCGCCCACCTTGCACCACTGGAAGTCAATGTACTTCGAGTAGCGCATGATGTCCACGCCGTCCTCGCGGTTGCCGCCGTCAGGATTAATCGTGCAGTCGCGCACCGTGATGTTGCTCGATCCGCTGACCTTAAAGATGTCGTCGTAGTCTGCTGGGTTTGGTGGCGAGACAACGAGGTCGGAATATTCTTTCAGAAATAAATCTGAGACGATGAAGTAATTATTGTCCGGTTTCATGTTTATATAATTTGTGTTTGCGGTTAACTATCTTGGAGACGAAAGCCTTTGAGCGGTGGTAGCGGATGCTGATCTGCTGGATGGTTAATTTTTTATCGTAGTACAGCTTGTAAATTGCGTCGTGCTCTTTCTGGTCTGGGTGGCTCCCCTGAACTTTTAGGTCGAGGTCGATCTCGTCCTTGTACTTGTTCATGAGGAACTCGAAGGTCCTCATGCAATTCGATTCCGGTGAGTCGCTCATTTCTTTTTGGGCCTCCCGCCCTTTGCGCCGTTAATGCGCGACTGACGGGCTTTCTTCTTGGTTTTGATCGCACCGAGCATGGCAGCCGGGTTGACGATCATAACTTCTGAGCAGTGGGGGCAGCGTAAGATCATGGATGAATTTTGTAGCCAAGTTTTTTGTAGGTTTTTATGCGAGATAGAAATTGAAAGTGTGCGAGCGATGCGCCGCGGTCCTTGAAGTCGTGGACGGTGCCGAAATCTTTGTCAGCGTGTGGCCTCATGACGCGACCGGTACGCTGCTCAATTTTTCCTGCTGACCTTCCACCTGATGCGAGTATGAGCACAGCAGCGCGTGGTACGTCAAGACCTTCGTCAGCTAGACTGGTGGCAATCATGCAGCGCAAGGTGCCGTCCCGGAATGCGTCGATGGTGGCCCTGCGCTTCTTCTTGGGTATCTTGGCGTGGACGAGCGTGGAATCGTGGATCGCAAGCTGGAGAAATTCTCCATGCTCTACGGTGGAGACCAAGACCAGCACAGACTGGCGGCAATCATTGGCCAACTTTGCTATCGTGTAGTTGCGCTTGTGATTGTTGCGGATCGCCTCAGCGGTGAACTGCCAACGGGCGCGGCTTTGGTGCGTGTCGATTGGTATCATTGGGTAACGCCTGCAACGACGCATCGTCTCGATCACGGTCTGGTCGTTGATTGAGTAATCGAACTGACCAGGCTCATCTAGGTCGTGGACGTAGACCTCGCCGGCAGTGATCGATCCACCGTCGAGAACCTCCTGACGCGGGATGGTGACAAAGTTATTCTCGCCAAAGAATTTCTTGAGTGTGGCATTGCGCTCTGGGTCGTCACCGAAGGGGGTGGCGGAGAAGCCCCAGATGACCGCGTTTGAGTCGGTGACAATCTGTAACCATGTGGCCGCCGGGAGGTGGTGGCACTCGTCAACGATGATAACGTGCGCAGATGAACAGTCGGGCTGGGCTGCCACGCAGTGCGCCTCGATCTTAACTCCAAACTTATCTGCCGCATCCAGAGCCTGCTGGACCTGCTCACGGGTATTGGCCAGCCAGACGATGCGAGCCTGATCGGTGAACGCTGCCGGCGAGTCTGACTGCATTCCGCTCTTGATAGCAGCCGCGGCGATGATGGTCTTGCCTGATCCCGCTGGAGCGATAACGAACGCTCTGGCGCGGCCTATGCAGAAATCTACTGCGCGGACTTGGTATGGTCTAAGATTCATTTACTACTTAGGGGGAGTAAATTTACTCAGTACGCTGAGTAGTTGAATCAGTTGGCTCGTTAATTATCTTGGTGAAGTCCGCATTCCTACCTAACTCCGCGTGCCAAGTTTTTTCTGGCATCACCCGATACTCCGCAATGTGAGATGGGTTTGGTCGCACAAAACTATCGTCGCGCCACAGAATACGATTGTTAGGCTGCGCTGCGATCTGACCAGAGCCGTCATCCAACAAAAGCATATGGTAACATTTATGCTCTGGAGGATACTGGGAATATCCATTGTCCGTATGATCCAACGTAAACCAATAACTCGCTGGAATCATCTCTCCGTCACGGTTTTTGTACTGGCAGCCCATCTCGCGCAGATATTCGTATTGCGTGACGCAAAAATCCCAGCCGTGACAGTCCCAACTCTGTAGCTGAGGCAGATCATGGATGCGATCCGTAGTCGGTTTCTCATGGCGCAACTTGTGTAGCGGTATCCTGGCCCACTGTGCGCCAGACTCGCACAGAATCGAGAAGTGCAAAGCGCGTGAAGGAATCGATGTGACGCCAAATATTACGCACCGCTCGTACCAGCGCGTGTCTTCGGTTACACCGCGCAAGATGCCTTGATCGACGAGACCGTAGGTGTGTTGTGGTATGGATTTATTCATGGCTGTTTATAGTTCAATTCAGCTTGATCTGCCGCATACCCCAGGCCATGCCCAAAGTCGCGCAATCTTTCGTCTTTTAATAATTCAGCCGCGGTCATGCTCCCGGCGTAGCGATAGCTCGGGAACTCTCCAATCATAAGGGCGAACAGATCCACATTTGGTTTCTTCCAGCGCACCGCCAGCAGCCGGCCAGATGCGTACCGCGTTGTCTTAACGTCAACCTCCTCACCACTGTGCAGCACGCAATCGGCGGCGGGGTGAACATTAATTTCAAGGTCGGGATAGACATTGTGAATCTTGCAGAATGCGATCTCTGCCGCGATGCCATTAAGATCGGTTAGTTCGCCAGACTGGCCGCCCATTTTGCGGTCCTGGGTGTTGCTGGCGCGATTAGCATCGCTGCGACCCTTAGCCAAAAACTTAGCGAGCCGTTGCTCCGCTTCGTTAAGTGTGATCGTCATTGGGTTTTAAAATTAGTGCGCGTTGAACAGTCGCGCCCCTGCATGGCCGACAATTAGAACGGTGCGACTGCTGACTTTTGGAAGCGACGAACGCGCAAGGTTTTTTTGGCTTCGCCGTCTTTCATGTAGGTTTCCTCCTCAAGTTTAATGTCGAGGGACTGACCCTTAAACTTAGCGAGGAAATCATTGAAGACCTCTCGCTTGCTGAAGTCCAGTTGCTCGCCATCTGCGATCTGAACATTAGGACAGGCCGACAGCAACTGATTCACGCGCCACCATGTGGTTTCACGGTTCAGAATATTGTCGGATGCCACGCTGCCGTCCGCGGCGCGGAAGACGAGCTTGACGATTGAGTCACCCTTTGGGGTGAGCGATGCTTCCACGGAAGAAATCTCCACGGAATAGGTGCCTGGCTTGTCGAAGGATTTCGACTCGGCTGATTTGCGATCTACGGTAAACATATGTTTTATGGGTTTGATTTTGTCGCCCAACGGGGCAACGAAATTGTTGTAATGTTCTGCGAGTAGGCAGGCCACGATTGGAACTGAGTGCATGACTTGAACATTTCAAGTAGCGTGATGCGGTCGGACTCCGCCAAGATTAAGTCAGCGGCGCCTAGCTCGTAAACTGCCACAGCATAGGGGGCTGCTTTTTCTACAGCAATCATTTTGAACGTCGCGTCCTTGATGCCAACCAGACCGGCCAGCGCGATGTAGTGCGCTGCTTGGATGTGGTAGCGATAGTTGGCGACCGATTTAGCGAAGCCCTCTGGACTCGCGTCCTCGGTGGTCTTAAGGTCC
>Ga0181365_1000271_pt1 | contig 11438 bp, 20 predicted proteins | sample Fa13NDMM110DN_FD_130097 | JGI IMG/M metagenome (GOLD analysis project Ga0181365, IMG submission 130097) | Freshwater viral communities from Lake Michigan, USA - Fa13.ND.MM110.D.N | ecosystem: Environmental > Aquatic > Freshwater > Lake | place: USA: Michigan | collected 2013-09-24
CAAAGACCGTTGCTTCTCATGGTTGGAAAGCCCTGTGCGATGCAGGGGTTGCCGCAATGACCGATGAGGTCGAAAGCGAATCGAAAGCAATCATCTGGGAAGATGCTCCGCAAGTAGAAGAGCCAGTAGTACAGGATGCCCCGGAAGTAATCGCCGAGGAGTCTGTAAAGAAGCCACGTAAGAAACAGGTTGCTACGCCTGTTACTGAGTCAGTTGTTGATGAATCCGCTTCAATCGAAGAGGCTAAGTCAGTTGCTGAACTAAATACGGATGCTGATGACGACGATGACACCTCTGTAGACGGAGAAGAATTGTCAGAAGAAGCGAAGGCTGTTTCGGGAGCAAAGCGTGACGGACTTATGCGTCAGTTGATGCTCCAGCAACTCGCATCACAGGAAGGTTAGTACAAATGGATATCAATGCACGAATCCGCAATTACGAAGCACAAATTGCGGACAACAAGAAGGTAGCCGAGGGAATCCTTGGCGACACGAATCTCTCGATGGATGACGCACAGGAACTGATTGCAACGAACGATACTCTCATCGCTCGCATCAAGTCCCTCAAGGCTCTTGCTGGTCAGGCTAGTGACAATGCACTCCCTTACCCTGAGGTAAAGGAAGTGGACGAGACTCCTGCTATCAAGAACTACGACCGTACCGACGCAATCAAAGCGGCATCTTTGTCCGCTGTTCAGAAGACCGGCCCTTTCCAAGGCGAGACAAAGTCTGAGCGAGCACTGAAGGCATACCGATTTGGTATGTGGTTCCTTGCCGGCCCTGCTGGTCAATCCAAGGCGCAACGCTGGTGCAAAGAGCGTGGCATGGAAATCAAGGGTCACGTCGAGAACGAGAACGAGGCTGGTGGATTCCTCGTACCTGAAGAGTTCTTGAGCGACCTCATCGACCTTCGTGAGCAGTATGGTGTGTTCCGCCGTAACTCCCGTGTTACGCCGATGACCTCCGATACTCAGACCCGCCCACGTCGTAAGGGTGGTTTGACCGCTTACTACGTTGGTGAAGCATCCACAGTAACTGAGTCCGAACTCCAGTGGGACAGAGTTCGCCTGATTGCCAAGAAGTTAGCGGCATTGGCGAAGTTGTCTGTTGAACTGAACGAAGACAGTGCAATCGACCTTGCATCCACAGTTGCTGACGAAATCGCATATGCATTCGCCCTCGCTGAGGACGGTGCTGGCTTCAACGGTGACGGCTCTTCCACATTTGGTGGAATCGTTGGACTCCGTGAGAAGTTGAAGGGTCTTGACGCAACAATTGCCAACATTGCTGGTCTTGCTGTTGCATCTGGTACTGGTTATGCGTCGTCATTCGCCTCGATTACGCTGGCTGACTTCCGTAAGTTGGTTGGTCGTCTTCCACAGTACGCCGACACCCCAAATGCTAAGTGGTATGTACACCGCTCCTTCTACCATGAAGTCATGGTGAAGTTGGCTGAAGGTACTGCTGGTACATCCAGTGTCGAAATCATCAACGGAATTGCTCGTCAATACTTCCTTGGTTATCCAGTGGAGTTTGCACAGGTTCTTCCAAAGGATAGTGCCGTTAGCCAAGTCACAGCACTCCTCGGCGACCTCCGCATGGGAACCATGCTTGGTGACCGACGTGATGTCACTCTTGCACTCTCCGAACACGCCGCCTTCACGACGGACGAACTTACGCTCCGTGGAACACAGCGTTTCGATATCAACGTCCATGACGTTGGAAACGCTTCCGCTACAGCGGCACTCCGTGCACCGGGCCCAATCGTCGGACTCATCACTGCATCCTCGTAGTGATTAACTTTGTGGGAGGTATTCACTTACCTCCCACTGGAGAACAACAATGGTTAATGGTTTAGACCAAAAGATAGTCAAACTTCTGGCTCCTATTTCGGGTACTGCACTTACATCCTCTGAACTCGATACGGTTCAGAGTGGTGTCAAGACTGATTACGCAATCATCTATTATATGTTTGGCGTAATTGGTGCTGGTAACATCACCGCTGGCAACTTCAAACTTCAACATTCCGATGTATCTGGTTCTGGTTTCGTAGACATTCCAGTACTTGGTAATGGAACTGGTGGTACGTTTGGTGTTGTTACGACAACTACCGATGATGGTAAAATCTTCGCCATCAACGTAGACACCCGCAAGACACGTCGTTACCTCAAGGTTACTTGTACTGCTACCGCCGCAACCCTTGGTTGTGCATTTGCAGTCCTTGACCGTATGAAGGAAGCACCATTTACCGCCGCTACTCGTGGCGTAACTGGTACAGAACTGGTTATCTAGTTCCTATTGAATAGCCCTCTCCTAGTGAGAGGGCTATTCTGGTAACACCAATGATTTACTCCCTCGACCAAAAGATTCTGGGCATCACCCCACCTGCCGCCATCATTAACAACGCATCATTTACAACTGCTGAGGTTGACTCAGTTCAGAATGGTGTGAAGTATGAATGGGCATCAATCTATGTTTACCTTGGTGCAACTGACGTAGCAGTAACCTCCTGTAAGATTCAAGAATCAGACGTATCTGGTTCTGGCTTCATTGACATCACTGGTGCTAACGGGCCTGCTTCGCTTAGCCCTACCGCTACTGATGACAACAAGTTCTTCGTGTTCCATATTGATATGCGAAAACGCAAGCGTTACCTCGACCTCGTACTTACGATAGGCTCGGGTGCTACTGGTGGATTCGTAACAGCGTTCGCCATCTTGTCCCGTTCCAAAGAAGTCCCATCTACTCCTACATTGCGTGGAGCAAACGGTGGAGAGGTGTTGGTAACCTAATGAAAACTCGTGAGGAAGTCGCCCTTGAAGTCGCACGTATGTGTGCGTCTGACAGACAGCCACAGTTGTCTACGGACGACATCCTTGCGGTCGTTGATGAGTCACAGCGGGGTTTACTGTGGGAAGCCAGTACGGCTTATACCATTGGGGATTTCATATTCCCCGCTACATTCAATGGTCGCCTGTATCGGGTGACCGTTGCCGGTACTACCAGTGCTACAGAACCAGACTGGAACACTGCTGGTAGGGATAGCCTTACAACCGACAATGGGGTTGAATTCCTCGACGTAGGGCCGACATACAAAGAACTGTATGACATCAAGCGAGCCGCTTGGCGTGGTTGGCTTATGAAGGCTGAGCGGTGTGTTGAGTTGACGGATGCATCAGACGGTAGCGTGAATGTGCGTATGAGTCAGTTGTATGACCAGTGCATGAAGGCGGCAAGCCGATATAGACCGATGGAGATAGTCTGATGCCATGTATCCTGAAGACCACCTAACACCTATCCGTGCTGAGATGGCACGTCGAGCATTGCCTACCACCGCTGATATCCTCCGTAATTCACCTCTTTCAGATGGTGTTGGTGGGATTCTTACTGAGTGGCGCATCTCGTCATACTGTAAATGTCGCATCAATCAATCATCTGGTAGTGAGTCTGTTCAGGGTGGCGTTATGCAAGCCCGTTCCAATTGGACAATACGTGTACCACTTGATACCGACGTACTTCCACGAGACAGAGTCCGTGTGACAAGTGGACTGATTGAAGGGCGTGTCTTTTCAGTCGAATCCGTTGACAATGGTCGTGATAATGCGTTGCTCCTGAGCCTGAGTTGCGACATCATGAGTGATGAGGACGGTGACCAATTATGAAAGACGTAGCATACGGAAGATTAATGTTTGTTGCACTCGGTGCATTCATGGCTAGTGCCGCCCCAGAGTTCGATGCGGCGTGGAAAGCCCAGCACATCGCTGACTCAGCGACCTTTGGTTCGATAATGAAGTCACTTACCTTGTCATCAATTGAAGGTTTTCGTGCTGGTATCCCAGCGATGGTGACTGCCCTTATAGCCTTTTTTATGAGACAAGATTCTGATACTCCTATATTCTCAATTGGGTCAGTTAAGAGGCAAGTAACTAATGAACTTGCTCAGTCACAAAGGGAGCCTGAGCGGTACGTGACAGTTAGTTCAGCGACGAGGGAAGTATAAGATGAAAGCCGACGAACTTGGAATCAATATTGGGCAAGCAATTGCTGGATTTGTTGGTTCATTGATTATGGTAAGTAAAGATTCGGATAAGAATCTTGGCTCATCATTAGCCTCAGTTATCGCCGGTACTGCATCTGCTACATACCTGACACCTATTGTTGCCGATATGCTTCACGTCAAAGACGCAAAGTATATGCTTGGATTTGCATTCCTATTAGGGGTGCTTGGACTCAAGGGTGTTGAACTCATTCTTGAAAGAACTGGCATTGCAAAACTTAATAACAAAAAGGTAAGTGAATAATGCGAAGCACATTACAGATTACAGTCGCAACAACTACTGAAGATGGAGCACTGGCTATTGAGTTTAACAATGGTCAAGTCATTACGCTTACCAATCAGCAATGGCATGACGAAATATATCAATGCCAGACAAATTACCCAACGGCTCTTATGCGTTCATTGCTAGTGCAGGAATATCTTGTTACTGCAACAGTTGGTTGTGAAGCAGTATTTGATACCGATGCACCTACACGCTACATAATCAGCAAAGGTGAGTATCTGCCTATTAATGGGGCATGGATAGAAAAAATTGGCTAGAGTAGATTTAATCCATCCTTGGTTTTTGCCACAGCCAACTTCGACTAGTAATGCAGGTCATAGGCAAATAAAGGCTATTGGTGATTATGTAGCGTGTATTAGGCAAGCAGAAGAAGATGCCACAATTACAAAGGTTGGTTTTAACTTTGATTTTAGAGGCACTAATGCTACGCCGGGAACCTGTCGTGTCGGTATTCAGTCAGTAAACACTAGCGGTGACCCAAGTGGGACGTGGCTTGGGTATACAGAGTACACCGCCAATTCAACTAATTTCCCGAATTTCTCTGGTATCAACTTATCTATCACTGCAAATGGAACTGCATCAGTAACCAGAGGGCAACTGTATGCCATTGTTATGTACGCACAATCTGGAACGTGGGACGCATCAAACAACTTGCAATTTGTAACATTGTTTTCTGGTACAGGACAATATGTAACTGCATTCCCTACAATGAAGTCGGTTATTAGCGGTGCGGCTAATAACAATAACGGCGCACAATCACATCCCAATATTTATTGCGAATCCGCAACTGCAACATATGGCAATCCACAGGGTACACCCGGTAACCAAACCTCTTACAATAGTGGTGGTACACCAGATGAGATAGGTGTTAAGTTTAGCCTTGAATCATCGTGGACTACCAACTTTAACATCTTAGGCATACAAGGCATTTTAGGCGTTACAAATAGTGCCGCTACAGCAACATTAAAGTTATATAACAGCGTAGATACGTTACTGCAAAGTAAGTCATTTACAGCAACAGAACTATATGCTGGTAACGCTGGTGCGCTTCAACGAACATTGATGTTTGACACAACGACATTAGCAAGTTTGACACCGGGCAGTACATATAGGATTACTATTGAAGCAACTCATGCATCACTAGGATTTAGCACTGTGTTACAGGTGTCATTTCCTAATAATACTGTTGTTAGGTCGTTTGTTGGTGCTGGCACATACATGAGAACTGAGCGGACAAATGCTGGTGCATGGACAGATACCGATACAATTGTTCCAGCATGGAAGTTAATCATAAGTGCGGCAACAGCATCTGCTAGCGGAATGGTTGTTCATCCGGGAATGAGTGGAGGTATAAGTGGCTAAACTAACAGTAAAGGCAGGTTCGACGAGTAGGCTTGAACACGTCTTCATCCTTGACAGTACTTCCACGACTGGTGCTGGTAAGACGGCATTGACTAACGCATCTATTACGGCTTTTTATTTTCGCCCCGGTGATTCATCAACAACCTCTCCCTCTAGAAGTATTACTCTTGCGGCTGGAACACTCGGTACATGGTCATCTGGTGGGTTCATTCAGGTCAATGCGACTGATATGCCCGGGCTGTATGAGATAGGTATACCCAACGCTATCTTTGCGGCAGGGGTTAATCACGCTGTAGTGATGATAAAGGGGACTGGTATTGCTCCTGTCCTCCTCGAGTACGACCTTGTTGCGTATGACCCACTTGATACGGTTCGCCTTGGACTCACTGCGATGCCTACCGTGGCTTCCGGCTCAGCAGGTGCAATCCTTACGAGTGGTACGGGCACGGCTCAGTTGAACGTCACGTCCGGAAATGTATCTGGTTCAGTGGCTTCTGTAGCAACAGGTGGAATTACATCTGGCTCTTTTGCAACGGATGCAATTACATCAACCGTGCTTGCCGCCTCAGCGGCGACTGAGATTGCTGGTGCTGTCTGGGATGAAGCATACGCTAGTCACCTAACCGCTGGTACGTTTGGTAAGTTGATGGACTTGTTGCGTAAGGGTTGCTTCGTAACTGAAGGCACTGTTCTTGCTACTGGTTCTCCTGCAAACTCAACAACCATCTTTAGGACTAACGTAAACACTGCCGTGAATAACTTTTACAACAGTCAGACGTTAGTGTTTGTGACTGGGGCACTTGCTGGTCAGTCAATGCAAATCAGTGCATATACTTACATCACAACTAGTGACAGTTCATTTGCAACCTTAGATGCGTTGACGGGCACTCCTGCTACTGGTGACACGTTTGTCGTCCTTGGTAATCACGTATGGACTCAGGCACAGATTGCGGATGGAATGCTTAGGCGTAAACTAGATTCATCAGGCGACGGTAATGGGACGCAAGATGAGCGAACAGTTCTGACAGCGTTGCAAGTCTTGCGGAATAAAAGTGCAATTGTCGGAAGTACACTTACTGTGTATAAAGAAAATGACACGAGTGCCGCTTGGACAGCGGCTGTAGCAAGTTCGGCTGGAATGAATCCATTGACGGGTATCGACCCAACTTAGGAGTGAAATAAATGTCAGCATTTTCGAATTATCTTGAAGACAAGATTCTCGCTTGGGCGTTTGAAGGAACGACTTGGAGTACTGCCGCACCTACAACTGTATATGTCTCGTTGCATACCAGTGACCCCGTTGATGTAGGTACATCTGAGGTCACTGGTGGCAACTATGCTCGTATCGGTGTAACGGCTGGCACTGGATGGACTACAAATGCGGCGGGTACAGCGTCATCTACGAACGTGGCTGATATTGTGTTCCCTGCGTCAGGCACGGTCACTTGGTCTGGCACTGTGACGCACGTTGGAATTTGGGATGCGGTCACTACGGGAAACTTGCTCTTCAACGGTGCGATTTCCCCATCCAAGGTTGTTTCGTCTGGTGACGTATTCAAGTTCTTGGCTGGACAACTTACGGTTAGTGTAACTTAATGTCTTGGGTTAGTTCTTTCATTAAAAAGAAGACTGGCATCCCTGAAATCAATCTTCAGGGAGATGCTCTCGTTGAGGCTATTGTCAGTTCAATCTTAAAGATGCCACTACAGGATGTCCAGAAGGTCAGAGCGGTAGTTGATAAGGCTCTTGCAGGGAAAGACCCTGTATAACGAAACTGAGAGACTACAGAGGGCGTTCTGTAGTCTCTCAGTTTGACTAGTTTGTGACTTGCGCCTCAAACAGTTCCCATCCACGATTGTTGAGTTGCTCAATCAACTTTCCAATCTCATCATCTTCCCGAGTGTTGTTCCATTCGATTAGAACTTCAGTGGTGCGGGTTACGACTCCGAGGTCGTAGTCACCGAACAGTGTGTTGAGTGCGATTGCCTTCATCGCTGTTGCGGTCATGTTGTTTGTGATGTCTTTGATGTTTGCGGTCATTGTTTCTACCTCTTCGAACTTGATGATTAGAGTATTCCACACACTACACGTAATGTCAATACGACTAACAAAGTATTTTTAAAAGTTTTCCCTACGACCCGATGAAAGGAGGTAGTGCTTCTTACACAACCGACGGATGAGGTCTTCGACTTGGATTGAGCGGTGTGATTGGTTCCACTCAATTGCCTCATCCAGCACCCTTGCTATGGCATCGATGTTGGTTTCATAACAAAGGGTATTTACTAGTTTGTTTTTCATTTCGCCAATCCTTGTGCAAAGGCTTCCAATTCAACGAGTGATTTGAGGGTGATGTATTGACCGTCAAATGTTACTAGGTATCCATCTTGCTTCTTCAACTTCATAACACGACCGCCATTATCGGATACTGCTATGATTGCCATTTGCTTACGTTGCATAACTGTCATTGTTTTGATTCCCTCGAACTTGATGTCAATAGTATTGCTCACAATATTGAGTATGTCAAGCCCAATTTGAAAATCTTTTAGTAATGTTGACAAATGGTTTTTAGGCGTAGTAAGATTGCCTCACCAGTAATGTGCTGGTTAATCAAGTAATGGCTCTGTATGGGGCTTGTGGAGGCTCAGGATGAAAGAAAAGAATAAGGTTCAAGACACAACCAAGGTTGCTCTTGATTATTGTCTAGAGACATTGAATATCGTTAATCGATTAGAATCAGCAATGATTGCGGAAGACTTTCATATAGACGACATCGACAACGTCCGTGAACTCCGTCAGAGTGTTCAGTCGTCAATGCAAATTGTGTCCGAGATGTATGCTCGCTCTCAGCAAGAGAGTGCAAATAAAAGGCTACTTAACCCTAACGTGTTCCAACAGGCGACGAGGTTACTGCAAGGCAAGTGAAATTCAGTCAAGCGTTCAGGAGCGCAAACAAGGATGGCGTGGGGATATACCGCCAAGGATGGGGGTTGAGAGTCCTCTGTTACGTCGTCTTCGATGACTTCATCTTGGAGAACTATAGTGACGACACAAAGCGGATTCTGAGGCTGACATACAAGGACATCGTTGCCACAGACTGGGAAGTGTGCGACAGAGAAATGGTGAAGTTAATCAAGTCATCAAAGTGACATTGACCCTCATGGAAACATGGGGGTTTTTTATTGCGTCAAAGGCTAAAAATGGTGCTTGTCAATAATGCTACTATAATACTGATTACTGGAGGTATGTATGAGTCGTGCGATTGCGTTGTTAGCGGCAAGTAAAGCGGTAGCAAACGTCGGGACACTGGAAGATGGCGAGAATAGGGGTAAGTCTGTCGAGGCTTATCAGGCTTCGTGCAAGCCACCAATTCCACCCGGTTCTCCTTGGTGTGCGGCTTTTGTTCGGTTCCGTATGAAGAGTGCCGCTACTGAACTAGGTGTCACTTACGATTTAAGTTTTCCTCGCTCTGGATACACTCCTGACTGGAGCAAATGGGGCAAAGCGAATAGCAAATGGGTAAGTGCTTTTGACGCTACAGCGAATCCATCAAAGATTCGAGTTGGTGACTGTGCGTTGTTTTACTTCTCCCAACTAGGGCGAATCGGACACATCGGTATTGTTGTTGAGGTTCACGACTGGGGCGTATGGACAGTCGAGGGCAACACATCACCTGAGCCATCTGATGAGACCTGTGTTGAGCGTGATGGAGACGGTGTCTTCAAGAAGAAGCGCAACTGGTCAGAACTCGGTATGTTTGGTGGATTTGTACTCGTGGATTTCTAATGTTCGACCAAGCCCTACTGCCGCTCATAGAGAACCTTATCCGTAAGGCTCTTGTTCTCTCGGCGTTCAAGGGCATTTGCTCCAAGGTTACGGCGGAGGCTCTCGTTAAAGATGAAGTCATCGCCGTGACTTGGTGTCCCGCTGGTCAAACAGCAATAATAACCATCGAACTCATCACTAAAGAACTTCAACCAAAAATCATCTTTGCCGCCACTATTATTGTTCACGATGATGAGGAAATGCCCATCTACTTTGTGACACGGGCATGGAAACTCGCTTACATACATGAACTCGAACGGCTCCATCGCTCAGTGGTCAGGAATAAAGCAAGAAAGAACACTTGACAACTGTTTTTTTATGACCTATCATTAATCCAAGTGAACCTCCTAGCACGGGTGATTCACCGTAGACACTATTCATTAAAAAGACTGGTTGTTTGCTGAGGGTACTTGTACGCTCCCCGTGCGGAACTTGATTGGCGTTAAGGGCAGAACCTCCCGGGGTGATGCCCTTACGTCGTTTAAGAGGGTCAGACATAAAAATAGGGATGCAGGTGACGAGCCCGTATCCCTATTTCCATTTGGTTTGTTGTTGTTCTTGTTGAGTGTCAGAGTTGCCTCCGCACATCAGGATATTACCACTTGTTCGTAGTTCGTATTACACTGAGTCATGTCCGCTGAAGACCCAGTTGTTGGCCCCTCTTTTTACTCGTACTTCCGATGGTTCCTCCGTTCGTTTGGAGCCAGTGGTGGAGGTACGGTTCATCAGGGTTCCGCAAGCATAAGTGGCGTGGCTACGGTTGCGGCAATATCAAGCCTGTTGGTTGTCGGCTCATCTCCTTCTTCAGCGGTTGCATCTGTTTCAGCCTCGGCTAGTGTTCTACATACGCCAACCTCACCGCTTACTGGATTTGGGACTGTTACGGCTACAGCAAACTTCATTGCTCAGCCCACGTCGTCTTTGTCAGGCGTTGGTACGGTCACGCCAGTTGGTCAAGTCATTGCTCAACCGACATCTTCAATCTCTGGTGTTGGAACCATTACCGGGGTTTCTCTTGGGCTAAGACTTGTATCGTCATCCATCTCAGGGGTTGGTGCTGTAAGTGCTGTCGGTAACTTCATTGCACAGCCATCGTCTTCTTCAACTGGTGTGGCAACAGTTTCGGCTGTTGGTCTAAATAACGCACAATCGTCATCCTCGCTCAGCGGGATAGCAACGGTAGTGGCTGGGTCAACTAACCTCCTTACACCGAGTGCTAGTCTTTCATCAGTGTCCAGTATTGCGGCATTGGCTACGCAGGAGTTCCGTGCCTCTTCTTCTACGAGTGGTGTTGCAACCATTGGTGCTGTTCCGAACGCTGTGTGGGGTGTCGCCTCGCCTCTCAATGGGGTTAGCACAGTGTCCGCTACTCCTCAGAAGACTATTGGAGGGTCAGGCTCACTAAGTGGGGTCGGTACGGTTACGTCTACGGGTAACTTTATTGCTCAACCTACTTCGTCGATATCGGGTGTCGCTTCGATAAGCGGTGCTTCGACTTACATTGCGGGTAGTGCATCCTCAATCACAGGTTTTGCGACTGTCACTGCAACAACATCTTCATTGCAACTTGGGCAAGCATCCCTAAGTGCTTTTAGTTCAGTTACAGCCAATGCTACGATACTGATGACTCCAACGGGTACTGCAACTGCATTTAGTAGTGCTGTATTTGTTGCGACCAGCGAACTTCGGTCGTCAGCATCTCTGTCTGGTGTTGGCTCTGTAAGTGCAACAGCAAATGCTGTTTGGAATCCGTCTTCGCCCCTGTCTGGGGTCTCGACAATATCGGCTGTAGCAAGCAATATATTGCAACCAGTAGGGGCTCTCAGTGGCATTGCCTCTGTTGCCGCTAACAGTAATACCGTCAATGCTCCATCGGCTTCACTGAGTGGTGTCGGCTCCGTTACTGCTGTTGCAA
>Ga0181365_1000272_pt1 | contig 11411 bp, 16 predicted proteins | sample Fa13NDMM110DN_FD_130097 | JGI IMG/M metagenome (GOLD analysis project Ga0181365, IMG submission 130097) | Freshwater viral communities from Lake Michigan, USA - Fa13.ND.MM110.D.N | ecosystem: Environmental > Aquatic > Freshwater > Lake | place: USA: Michigan | collected 2013-09-24
ATAAATAACAATGCATCAACTTGCCTATAACGGACGGGGCTTGTGGCTGAAATAAACCTAACAACGCTATTTTAACTATCCCACTTTTTTCCACAAGGTTGTGTTAGTACCAGTGATTAATAAATTAACTTAAATAATTATAAAAATGGAAATTAAATACCAATTTGAAAGACTAATAAAAACAGTAACTGTAAATGAAAATTCAATAATACCATCTTATGGGGATAAAGTAAATGAATTTAATGATTTTCATAAAGTAGTTGACGTTAAAAATGTAAATGGAGTAATTGAGATAAAGTTAGAGAGATTTTGATTACACTTCAATATCATTGGTACTAACGTTTTGCAGCTAATAAATCGGCTTGCTGTTTATTAGGTGCTGTTAGTATTAGGTGGCTTAAAAGTGAATATTAATTTTAAATAAAAATAAAAAATGGAATACGGAATATTAAAAGTAGGTGACAAAGTAAAATATACTGATGAAGCTAAAAAAGAATTGCCAACAGTTTTTAAGGATATAACAAAGCATAAAGTAAAAACTATAAAATGGATTAGCGGAAATCAACAGAATTGTGATTTTGTGGATGGTGACAGTTGTGATATTTACTGGTTAGAACTCGTAGAAGATTCTAAAGCCACTTGATACTAACGTTTTGCAGCTAATAGACGGGCGGTGGAAACATAGTAGATGTCCGCCTGTTTATTAGGTGCTGTTAGCTTTAGTTGCCTTGCGTGGGATTATTAACTTATAAAAACAAATTTATGACAAGAGAAGAAGAAGTACAAAATGAATTAAAAGAGGCAGAAATTAACTACTCTGCTGTTTGGCGAATTAGTAACGAAGTGTTTACTAAAAAAGCAAGTGAGGTTTTGAATATGCCGATTGAACGTGTAGAAGTTCGTAGAAATATTATGATGGGTAGCACCTTTGGAACTTTACACGTTATTGTTTATGACGAAAAAGACGATGAAAAGGCATATTACCGATTAAACAATAATGCTAAACACTATGAATATTTACCACCAAACATTTATGAGTTTGAACACGCGTTGTCAGGCAATTGAAGCTAACGGTTTGCAGCTTGGCGAGGTGTGGGACTTTTAGCACCAAAGCCGATTAAAATTACTTAACTTAAAATTTATCACAATATGTCAATAGAAAAACAGAACTCCACATCTTGCCAAACTGCTGTTAGCTGCTGGGTGGCTTTTGACTGGAATAAAATTGAAACACGCCCAACCGCTTACGGAAAATATTTGATATGTAGAAAAGACGGTAAGATACATTTGGAAACTTGGAATGGTAGCGGTTGGGCTTACAATCATAATGAGATTAGATTTTGGGCGGTCATCGTGCCACCTTGCAGGTAACGTTCGAGTGCTTTACGTCCGTTGTGGTTAAATAAGCCTAAAATTTCCTGTTATCACGAAATTAAACTGATACAAAACAAACTTAATATTAAACCTAAACCCACAATGGCGTAAAACACTTGTTAGCCGTTCGGTTTTAAACACAAATTAAAAAATGACATCAATTATTATTTATTTATTATTAGCAATTGTTAATTTACCTTTTGCTTTAGACAAAAAAAACAAAGCAAGAACGTTTAGTTGGTTTGTTATTGGATTTCAAATGGGACTACTGACTTCTCATATTATCCGTTACGGTATAAACTGACGGCTAACGGTTTGCAGCTAAGCCCTCGTTTTAATGGGGCTTAGGTTGTGTTACCTGCTGGCGGTACAGAATGTTGCTATAAGACTTTAATATTAATAACTAAAACAAAACAAAATGGAAGAAAAAAACTTTAATGGGTGGAAGGATGCAATTAATAATCCGCCAAAAGAATCGGGATTGTATTTATGTAGAGTAGGAAAAACATTTAGTGAATATATGACTTATTATAAGGCTTGTAGAAAAGAATATCAAATTTGGGGATTAGGAAGGGAATTTCCTGTAACTGATATGGACGTGGTTTTATGGATGGATATTCCAAATTTAGGCTTGTGTAGCCGATGTAAAAAAGAAATTGCTGTAATGGACTATAAAGAAAAATTAGAGCCTGTTTGTGGTATTTGTTTTGGTGAATTAGAGCAATTAGATAAAGAGCAATTTAAAAAACCAACGTATTAAAAATATAAATAACACCGCCACCGCTTGCAGGTAACGGTTTGCAGCTAAACGAGGTGGCTGATTATACCTCGAAACTTAATACGAAGAACAATGTATAATTTAAACGAAAAACTTTCAAACGAAGAACTAAACCAGACATCTTGTTTAGGTGCTGTTATGCGAAGTCGTTTTAATAAAGGTGATATAGTCATCTGTTGGTTAAAAGGCGGTAGTTATGGAGATAAATTTACTGTCTTGGAAGATACTGGCGGGTTAACTTTATTATGTCATAAAACAGGTGGATTGTGTATTGTCAATAATCGTGATGATTACGATTTCGCATAACAACTCTCTAAACGTAACAAATGTAACCCAAAATGAAGCAAAAGACTAAGATTCACCTAGTATGAGTTACCAAGTATTTGATTGCGAGGAAAGAAAAGTGATATTAAATTTTAGTACGGAACATTAAATGAAATTACTTGCGAACATAATCCTATCTCCAGTTTACCTTTGTTGGTATCTGGAGGTGATGGATTTCCTGCTACATAGGAAACCATAAAAATTTCTTAAAAAAAGTTAGAATTTACAAAATTTGATTATATTTGCCTTAGTTACTGAGTAGGTACTGAGTAAATTAAATCTGAAAAATGAGTAAATTCAAAACAGTATTGGTTAAAATATCTTCGATAAAACCAAACGAAAACAACCCCAGAATCATCAAAGATGACAAGTTTAAATCACTTGTTCAAAGTGTAACTGACTTTCCAGAAATGCTAGAAATCCGCCCTATTGTTGTCAATGAGGACGGAATTATCATTGGTGGCAATATGAGATACCGTGCTTGCCTAGAGGCAGGAATAACGGAGGTGCCAGTAATCAAATTAATTGGTATGTCGCAAGAGAAACAAAATGAGTTTCTGATTAAGGATAATGTTGCAGGAGGCGAATGGGATTGGGATGCCTTGGCAAATAATTGGGATAGTGAAGATCTGAAAGATTGGGGCTTGCAGGTATGGCAAACGAACCTGGAGGATATGAATTTTGACTCAACTGCAAACGCTACAAAAGAGGAAAAGGAAAAGGATAATAGCCCGAGAACTACAGACGACAACTACTCCACATTCGAACTGATTATGTTACACGAAAACAAATTGGATTTACTAGATACTTTAAATAAAGTTAAAAATGAATTCCTATTTGAAAAGCAGGAAGATGCATTGATGGAAATATTAAGAGTTTACAATAAAAAATAATATGAAAAACAGAGAAAACGCAAGTTTCATCAACTTTAATAATGATGAGGTAGGTTTGTTATTTGATGATAGCGCCAATGAAAAATATCCTATAAAATATTACAACGTATTAAACGGCATCGGGTTTGAATCAAAGCCTAACAGTTCGTATTATGGTTTTGTGTATTCTGGAACTACTGAGATTATATCTGACGGCAGACCAAAAGGAAGTATCACTAAGGGTATGTATTTTTCAATAGCAGGTGAATTTATTATTAATCCGTCTTGCGAAAGCAAAGTGATTTTAATTGAGGTTCTGCAGTACAAAGGTATTTATCCAAAAAATAAGTACAAGGCAGTTTATACCATTGGTGGTCCAATAGAAAAAAGCGGAAGATTAAATTATATTGACGGTTGTACCGACAGTTTATTAATCCCTCCAGTTAAACTTGGTGACCCTTGCTTTAATCATTTGCATTTCCCTACAAACATTGAGCAAACGCCACATACGCACCCAAGCCATAGAATAGGAATTGTTGCAAGAGGTAAAGGTATTTGTGTTACTCCGTTTGGCAATCTTCCTTTAGAGGAGGGAATGATTTTCGTAATCAAAGAATGGGATGGAGTAAGCTTTGAAAAAGCAGAAGATGGTAATGTTTACGAAATAGGTAACCATTGCTTTTATACACAAGATGAGGGAATGGACGTTATTGCTTTCCATCCAGATTCAGACTTTGGTCCACAAGATGAAAACCATCCAATGATTAACAGAACCATTGTAAAAGGTATTTCAGCAAATTCTATTGATACAATTAGAACAAAATAATTATGGCACACGTAAGAAAAAAAGAATACATCGATACCAACGTTTACGATGAGGCAATAAAAAGGATTAGCTATTTATACGATTCTTTTGACAAGGTTGTCGTTTCGTTTTCTGGAGGAAAGGACAGTACTGCAGTTTTAAATTGTGCTTTGAAAGTTGCTCGCGAGAAAAACAAATTGCCTTTGAAAGTTGTGTTCTTTGATGAGGAAGCTATTCATCCGCCAACCATCGAATACGTAAAGCGTGTTGCTGAAAATCCAGAAATCGATTTGGAATGGTACTGCTTAGAATTCAAACATAGAAACGCTTGTTCAAACGAGGAACCATTTTGGTACACTTGGGATGAGGATAAAAAAGATTTGTGGGTAAGGGAACTTCCTACTGGCGTTAAGCTTATTACTTCGCATCCGAAATTCAAAAAAGGAATGTCGTTCCAAGAGTTTAGTCCGTACTTATACGAAAGAAACCAAGGACGTATTGCAATGTTAACTGGTATAAGAACCCAAGAAAGTTTAAGAAGATACCAGGTTATATCCAAAAAGAAAAATGATGCTTACATAAATTCAACTGCAGAGGCAGGACAAAACCAGTACCGTGCTTTTCCTATTTACGACTGGAGTAGCGAAGATGTTTGGTTGGCAGTACATAAATTTGGATGGGATTATAACAGAACGTATGATGTATTTAATCAGACAAAATTGTTTGGTGACTTCTTACATCAACGTGTTTGTCCGCCTTATGGTGAAGAACCATTAAGAGGGTTGTGGGTTTATTCCGAGTGCTTTCCAGAAATGTGGCACAAGATGATTGAGCGTGTTCAAGGTGTATCAACTGCTTGGCGTTATGGTAATACAGAACTATACGCATCTGCAAAATCGAAACCAGAAAATATGCAATGGTCTGAATACATTAAAATTATTGTTGACAGTTACGATCACGATTCAAAATTGGAAGTGCAAGCTACCATCAATAAATATATTCAAGGCCATTTCAAAAAATCTAAAATGAAAGTGGATGAAGAAACTCCTAATCCTATTACTGGCATTAGTTGGAAGTGGCTTTGTACCATTGCTATCAGAGGGGACTTCAAAGGTCGTCAAGGTGGAATGATGAATACAAATGCTGCAAAGGAAAGAGAAAGATTGGGTATTACATTAGATGAGGCAATTAAATTGTATAAGTAATGAATAGAGAAAAAGCAATAGAATTTATCAATAGCTGCCAATTTAAGGAGGCTAAAAGTTATTCGGAAACTTATCCACATTGGTACACTACCAGAACATTAGTCAATAACGATGCGGACTTTGAGGCTTTTTTAAAATTCTGCAGGGAAAATTCAATCCTTAAAAAATTTTATTCAAAGCAATATTTATATTTGGAGTTGGAGGGTTTTGAGTATTGGGAAATGGGGAGGCCAATAAAGTGTGTTCAAGTTTTAAATAAAGCTATCATAAACGACAATGCAAACTACAGATATCCATCACCATCAAAAGAGGCAGGAGATTTTTTGAAACGTAAATTAAATTTAAGGGACCAGTATCTGGAAAAGCTATTGAAACTGGAGGCGCCAACCGAAATTAATTTGCATGAAATTGCTTTCCTAATGAATACAGAAAGAAGAATACACGGTGGAGGAAAAAATATAATCGACCATTCAGAATTAGAAATCAAATACAAATAAAATGAAACCACAACCATTAAATGAAATCAACTGGATTGATAGAAATCTATTAAAGCCAAACAACTACAACCCGAACAAGGTTGCACCTCCAGAATTAAAGTTATTAAAAATCTCTATCTTAGAGGACGGATGGACGCAGCCTATTGTTATTAACCCAGACTTTACGATTGTAGATGGCTTTCATCGTTGGACGGTTTCGGGACACAAAGAAATTTTTGAGTTGACAGATGGCAAAGTACCAACTGTAATGGTGCATCCTAAAGATGCGGCTCAACAACAAATGGCAACAATCCGTCACAACCGTGCAAGAGGAACACACGGTGTTTTGGAAATGAGTAATATTGTTACTGATATGGTAAAGCAGGGATTAAGTGGTGACGAGATTATGAAACGATTAATGATGGAGAAAGAGGAAGTTGTACGATTACTGTTCCGTGCAGGAATACCAAAAAGTGATGTGTTTAACGACAAAGGTTTTTCAACTGCTTGGCAACCTAAATAAAAATACTAATGGCTAATAAAGATAATCTAAAACATCTGATTCCTTTCAAAAAGGGATTTGATCCACGAAGAAATATAAAGGGACAACCCCCGAAGATTCCTGCAATAGATAATTTACTGGCAGAGGTATTGGGTGAGGAAAAGGACGGAGTTTCTGCAGCTAAGGCTATCCTAATGGCTTTACGTGCTAAGGCATCTAAAGGTGATGTTAGGGCTGCAGAGGCTTTACTTGATAGGGCTTATGGAAAATCTACTCAGATTGTGGACCATACAGTTGCTTTAAATTACGATGAATTTATTGAAAAAATTACCAATGCTTAAATCAGATTTACCAATAGAACCTTATACAATAGCCGAGGCTTTAGTTTGTATAAATGCGGAATTGAAATCCAAAGGCAGGCATAAAATTGGATCCAGTCACTTCAATAATTTGATTTATAATATTGTTAAAGTGGAACGGATAAAGGTTAAAAAGAAACCAGTATCAATCTACTACAACTCTATAGTTGACATTTACAACCACATCAACACAAAACGCTATCCAAAGAATAGAAAAACTAGGTGCAAATAATCCCAATATATTTCAGACACTTTAAACAGAATGCCAAAGAAAGATTTGTAGGATTAGTTGGAAGTTCAAGGTCTGGCAAAACTTATTCGGGACTTCAATGGTTATTCTTTATGGCTCAAATGGGCATTAAATTTGAATGTACTGTTGTTGGGCGTTCTATTCCTTTTTTACGTGACGGAGCGGTTAATTCCTTTCGGGAAATAGCAAACGGTTACACAATTATTCGCTCACCATTTAGTGTAAAAATAAAAAACGCCTCTTTCCTATTTCGTTCCTTTGAAAATGAAAACGATGCTAAGGGAGCGGAGAGGGATTTCCTTTACCTAAACGAATGTAATGACTTGGAATATAAAGTTGTTCAACAATTAATTATGAGAACTAGGATTCAAACGATTGTGGATTTTAACCCTACAAAACGATTTTGGATTGACGAATATACTTCTGGCAGCAACCTATTAAAAACAACTTGGAAAGACAACCCATATTTAGCAGAATCCCAAAAGGAAAACTTTGCCGCGATAAAAAATAGAGCAGAACTACCTAATGCATCTGCTTACGATAAGTACCTTTATTCCGTGTTCTATTTGGGCGAGTATGGCGATATGCGAGGCAACGTGTTTGGCAGGCTATCAGAATGTACCGTTGCTGAATACGAAAGTTTAACCAAACATAGTCGCAAGCTTTACGGTTTGGATTTTGGTTTCAGTCAAGATCCTTGCGCTTTGATTGAAATGTCAATGGTACTTGGAGTTATTTATATCAGATACATGCTTTATCAAAACCAATTAAACGACTTTCAGTTGTCCGAAATACTGAAAGAATATTGCGATGCCAGTAATCCGATAGTTTGTGACTTCGGAGGCGGAGGCGATGCAAGAATGTCAAACATATTTCAGTTAACCGGACTGACTTTAGTAAAAGCCACAAAGGGTCCTAACTCAATTAAAACTGGAGTAGAATTATTGAACACTTATCCTATTGTGGTTTGTGGGGAACACGCAATGAAAGAATTTAGTAGTTATGAATTTGTAGATGATTCATTTTCCGAAAAGGACAACCACGGTATTGATAGTGCTAGGTATGCCATTGACTATGCCGTACGTGCCAATTACTTTAATATTAGTTAACTATTTTATTTATTTTTATATCGTGACTGAAAAAGAGATAGTTAAGGACGAATTAACTCAAATGATTGGTAGGATTGCCAATAATTTGGATAGTACTGGAACGAGTGCAAGTGGTCGTACTGCTAAATCTATGAGGATTGAGGAAACGGAATTTGGAGTAGTAGTGTTTTCCAGAAGATATTTTAAGGGTGTTGAAATAGGCAGACCTGCAGGCGGTGTTCCAAAAGGCTTCAATCAGATTATCAAACAATGGATTTTGGATAAGGGCATTGCAGTCACTCAGTTACCTTATAAACGAAAACCATCTGCTAACTGGCAACCCAAATATAGTGTTCCCGAACGGTCGCTAATTATGGCTGCAGGTGCAATAGCTAGTAACATTAAAAGCAAAGGAACTGGGTTGCATCAAAGGGGAGGCCGTTCAGATATCTACAGTCAAGAAATAGAAACTACCGTTGGCAATATTAAAAAGCGCTTGGCCTCGGAAGTGATTGCACAAATTAAATCAAACATTAGGAAGTAATGGCACAAGAGAAAGAAGAAATATTAATCGAGATTGTAGTTTCAAATGAGGCTGCAGCTAAAACTATTTTTGAAAACCAACAAAGCATTGATCGATTAAAGCAAAGTCAAATCGAATTGACAAAGGCTCGTAAGGCAGGAACAATTACAGAAGAAGAATACAGTAAAAAATCTACTGCAGTAAAGGTTGCCATTGATACACAGAAAGAATCTATCCGTCAAAACGAAAAGGAATTAAGAAACAACATTAAAACCCAAAAGGATAACACGGATAGCTTGGCAGCAATGCGAGCGCAATTATCCAACAATGTTAAAGAATTTGATAATCTTAGTAAAGCTGAAAGAGAAAGCGCCAAGGGACAAGAATTGCAAAAGAGTATTGCAGATACCATTGAAAAATTAAACGAGGCAGAGCAAGCAACTGGCAGGTTTCAAAGGCAAGTGGGTAACTATCCTAATCAAACAAGTAAGGCATCGCAAGGCATTACACAAATGACTGGATTTCTCGGTAAAATGTCCTCCCAAGTTGAGATAATAAGCCCTCGTATGGGTGCAATGATTAATTCATTTGGTGGCTTTGCATCTAAGGCAGGAAATGTAGTTAGTGAGGTTGGCGCTATGAATAATACTTTACATAATACTGGCGAGGCTGCCAATGTTGTTGAGGGATTTGCAGGCAAGGCAGGAGGTTCTTTAGATAATTTAGGTGCAAGTGCAGGAACTGCAGCAAAGTCAAGTGTAAGCGGTTTTAGTGCAATAGCAAGCGGAGCAAGGGCTTTAGGAATGGTATTTTTAACGCCTCCAGTAATTATAATAGCAGCTATCATATTAGCAATCGTAGCAGCTTTTAAATTATTACAGTTAGGGTTTGATCGTAACGATAAGGCTAGCGATAGTATGGCTGAATCAATGGCTGTTTTAGAGCCTATTATGGATGCTGTTGCATCCGTAGCTTCTTATTTAGCAGAAGGTTTATCGAATATCGTTCATATAATTGCAGAAGTTGTTAGTGGAACTATTGATTTTATTGCAGGATTAATTGGAATGCAGGCTGGGCTTAGGGGCGCTGCCCAAGAAAGTATGCAATTAAGAAAGGATATAAATGCTTTAGAAGATGCTGAGAGAGAATTTAGCGTTAAGAGTGCCGAACGTTCTTTACGTAGAGCCAAATTACTATCTGAGGTAGCCGATAAAGAAAAGTTTACAGCCGAAGAAAGAATAGCCAGATTGAAAGATGCAAGCGCTTTAGATGCCGCTGACTTAGAAGATAAAAAACGATTAGCTTTTGAAAATTATAGGATAATTGTACAAACTGCTAAAAAAGAATCTGACACTAGCGATGCAACGGCCGATAAGATTGCAGAGGCTAGGATAAGAGCATTAAAAGCAAATCAAGATTATTTTGAGGGGCAAAAAGAGATTAATAAAAAATTAGCTGCAGCCGAAAATGAATTGGCAGCGGAACAACAAGCTAATTATGAAAAGTGGAAACAAAACAACGATGAGAAACTAAAAAAGCAAACGGATGCTATTAGGCATTTAGAGGACTTGGTTATTCAACAAGTTAAAGACGAATACCAACGTCAAATACTGGCAGAAGAAGCTAAAACAAAGCGTGCTAATGAAGATTTACAAAGTCGTTTAGATACCGAAAAGAATTTAACGGCAAAGGCAAAGGAAGCTATAAACGAAAGTATAATTCAAAACAATAATATCTTAAATGATAAGATTAATGAATTAACTGAAAAGTCTTTAGATGCCAATATCAAAAAAGAGATTAACGCTAAGACAAAGGAAAACGAGGCAAAATTACAGTTAGCAGAAAAGGGAAGTCGTGATGAATTAAATATTAAGATTGCTAAACTTACCCTGCAGCGTGATGCTGAATTATTGAATGATAATTTAACTAACGTAGAAAGATTAGCCATTGAGGATAAATACAATAAGGATTCGCAAGCATTAAACGATTCATTTTTGGCAGCCAGACAAACGGCTTTAAAGGATGCGTTAAATAAAGAGTTTCAAATAAAAACTTTAGATGCTCAATTAAATTACGAAAACGATATTGCCTTAGCAGAAATCGAAGTACAAAGACGACAAGCAGAATACGATACGCTTGTTCAAATGGACCAAGCCACAAAAGATGCTTTAAAATTAAGTCAAGAGGATTACGAAATTGCAATTAAGCAAAGTAATTTAAACCTAATAAAATCACAAGAGGATTTAACCAATGCCCAAATAAATGAGGCAATGGCAGGAGCAGCTGCAATTTCTTCCATCGCTAATTCACTTGCAGATTTATCGGAGGCCATAAGTGATGACTCAGAGGAGGCAGCAAAATTTGCAAGAGCAATGGCACTTGTTCAAATAGGTATTGCATTGGCAACTGGTATTGCAGGAGCAGTTAAGCAGGCAGCTGCAGCCACAACTTGGTATGAGGGTGTTGCTGCATTGGCAGTAGGTATTGCATCGGTAACGTCTGCAATTGTTTCAGCTAAAAAAGCACTATCCAGTACCGAGAAAACTCCAAAGGCTCCACAAAGCAGCGTAAGAAGATTAGCAACTGGAGGTTTAGTTAGCGGACCTGGCAGCGGAACAAGTGACTCGATTGACGCTAAATTGAGCAATGGAGAAAGTGTTTTAAATGCAAACAGTACTGCAATGTTCTCGCCATTATTAAGTGCCTTAAACCAAGCAGGAGGCGGTGTCGGTTTCGGTCAACAACAAGTTAGTAATAACTTAGCAGGTGAAGATATGTTGGCTCGTGCTTTTGCAAAAGGTGCGTCAATGATACCTCCAAATGAATTAAGTTTAAAGGAATTTAGTAAAGCATAC
>Ga0181365_1000275_pt1 | contig 11375 bp, 15 predicted proteins | sample Fa13NDMM110DN_FD_130097 | JGI IMG/M metagenome (GOLD analysis project Ga0181365, IMG submission 130097) | Freshwater viral communities from Lake Michigan, USA - Fa13.ND.MM110.D.N | ecosystem: Environmental > Aquatic > Freshwater > Lake | place: USA: Michigan | collected 2013-09-24
GAAGAAGCCTTGGTTCCATTCGACACCGTCGCCTGATGGCGATTGGAGCAAGGAATCTGGCAAGGTTGACGATGACATTTACTTTTGGCGCAAGTGGAAAGAAGACGGAAACACGTTGTACGTCGATCCAGGTTGCAGAATCGGGCACATGGAGGAAATGGTCGCACACTACGACGATGACCTGCAACTACAGCACGGGTATCCATCTGACTGGCATGCAGCACAGCGACGGATACGAGGGTTAGCTAAGGATGGCATTAAAGAACGAAAGCTGAATATCGGTGGTGCTAAAAATCCTCAGGATGGCTACGAAGTCGTAGACCGACAAAACGGACAAGAAGCTTTTCCCTTGGCCTTCGACGATAGAACTTTCGATGAGGTTCGCGCTTCTCATATCCTCGAACACTTTGCTAAAAAAGAAGTGCAGGATGTAGTTAAAGAATGGTGTCGCGTTCTGAAGACTGGTGGCGTTCTCAAGATAGCGGTGCCCGACTTGGACTGGATTATGGAAAATCGGGACCATCCACATTTCGAGGGATACTTACTCGGCGGCCAAACTGACGAAAACGACTTCCATAAAAGCATATTCAACGAATCGTATTTGACGCACTTAATGTCAGCGGCTGGCCTGTCTGACATTAAACCCTGGGCTGGCAAGCAAGGCGAATGTAGCAGCCTTCCTGTATCACTCAACTTGCAAGGACTGAAGCGATGATCGTTAAGTTAGTGCGACCGTGGAATAATTGGGATGCTGGTCAAGTGTTTGCTACGATGAGCGAAAGTATCGCTACCGTCTTAATATCACGTGGCGTAGGAGTTGAGATCGTGCCATCAAAACAGGACGCACTACCGGCAAAGCAGGCTGAACCTATCGCTTCAAAGGCAGGTAGAAAATAATGGAAGCCACGACCAACTACATTCCTGAGCTTGTTACAGCACCGACATTTTCTGCCCTAACTTTAGAAGAAGCGAAGAAGCAAGTAGAAGTCTCACTTACTGACTCAACACACGACGAACATTTGCTTGAGTTAATCCTATCATCGGCGGAACAAGTCGAAAGCGATACTGGCCTCTACCTATGTCGTCGCACTCTAAAAGTAAATTGTGCAAATGCATTCGATGGTATGCAGCTTCAAGGCAGTCCGATAGCGTCAGTTAGTTCGATCAAGTATTACGACACGTCCAACGTACAACAAACTTTGTCTGCAACGATCTACAACTTTGATGCAGCGCATCGCAAAATACACCTCAAGTACTTGCAGGTCTTACCTACTTATGTCGATCGGTGGGACGCATGGGAAATTACTTACTTAGCTGGATACGCTGACCAATATTCTGTACCGGCACTCGCAAAGAAAGCATGTCTACTCAATGTAGCTGGCGACTTCTACGACCGTGGCGACTTGATTAAAGAATCTGAGCAACGCAAGTACGAGCGAACGGTCTCGAAACTTCGCAGGGGAACGTACCCATAATGCTAACCAGTGCGGGAAAAAAAAGACACAGAATAATATTCCAGTCTGCAACGGAAACAATTGCAGACACCGGAGAACCTGTTGTGACTTGGGTTAATTACCGAACGGATGAGCCTGCGGAATTTGTACCGACTGGCGGTACGGAAACAATCCGTGGCCGACAGATAGAAGCCGGAACAAGGGCCATCTTTCGCGTGAACTATAGGGATGGATATACAACACAAATGCGAATCCTGCACGACAGTGTTTATTACGGCATCACCTACATTAACAAAGTCGATGGCCTTAACCGTGAATTGGAAATCATGGTAAGGAGTTCGCAATGAGAAACGGATTTAACTTCGAATTTACTTTTGACGAACGGCAGTTAGCTAGGCTGATTTCAATGCCAATACTGATTCAAACGCAAGTCGTGGATAAAGTACTGCGAGCGATGGCGATTCCTATTCTTTCAAAAGCGAAGGCTATTGCACCTCGCGCGACGACACCGGTTCAAGCCGATGGTCGAACCAACCGCGAGAAACAAAGTAAAAAGATGCACGAAGCAGGATGGAACGCAACGAATTCACGCGATCACCTTGGCTATCGTTTTGTTTCCTATGAGCATACTGGCGTTCTGGTCGTTGGCGGAAAAAGTCCTGGTGCAAACAAACTCAACTTCGATTCTGGCGAAGCGAGAGACGTTGTTTATTGGGGTAAATACGCTCGCAAGTTAAAACGGGTTGCGCCACACGATAGATTTATGCACCGTGCATACGAAGAAACAAAAGGCGAACAAATCGCGTATGGAATTGCAAAACTTCAATCTGAATTGAGTAACCTAAATGGCTAAAAATTTACGACTAACAGACACGGTAGTAATCGCAATCAGCGGAACCGTTTCTGCTTCGCTCACTCTTGATAACAGTCGCATCCCTCTTGCAATTGTAACGCCAACTGCATTAACTGGCACGTCGTTTAATTTTAACGGATCGATAGATGGCACGTCCTTTTATCCGATATACAACGAGAGCACGCTTTACGCTGTCACCGTCGGCACGTCTGCTGGTCGGCATATTGCATTGTCGAGAGCTGCGTTTGAGGGTGTTAGATACCTCCAGGTCGTTAGCACTTCGGCTGAGGCCGCAGCGAGAACAATTAAGGTAGTAAGCGGCGAATAATGGCAAGCGACGTAGGAAAAGCATTGAGGACGAAACTACTTACCTATGGTTCGGTTTCTACGATCGTTGGTCAGCGCATGTATCCAGACCAATTACTCCAAACTTCGACTTTACCGGCAATTGTTTACACGAAAATATCAACGGAGCGAGACCATGAAATAACAAACGTCACAAGATCGGGCCACGCAAGAATCCAGATGGATTGTTACGCAGCTTCGCGTGAAGGTGCCAACGACCTGGCTCACGCAATTAGGAACACGGGCATCTGCGCTTTCAAAGGCACAGTAAGCGGAATCTACCTTGGTTGTACCATGATCGATTCCGGTGACTCTTACGGCACAGACACCCCAACTGATGGCAATCAGGCTTATCGTTACATAACTTCATTTGACATCAAAATTCATTATTGGGAGGCAGCTTAACTATGGCAGCATTAACAGTACCGATTACCGGCTTAGGAACAACAATCTCTGGGTTAGGGGTAACAACTTTTTTAACGAGCATAAGTGCGGCAAAAATTGGCACTACGCCACTCGACATTACGACTCTTTCCAGCACGGGCTACGAAAAAATGCGACCGGGCGACTTGCGTAAACTGCCAAAGATCACAGTGGAATTCTATTGGATGGGTGCTGCTCCACCTATCACGACAACGATGATTCCAACATCGGAACCTTACGCTGGCTCATTGTTCACTATTACCTACGCAGGAGCAGGTGCAGGATCTTTGCAAGGTTCGGCGTTCGTCGAAGATGTTGATTTTCCAAATTGCAAAGCTGGCGAAATTATGAAGGGGTCAATGACGATCCAATTTGACGGCGGAGCAACAGCACTTACCTACACTGCGGCATAACAAACTATGAAAGTAGAACTTGTACCACATCTCGGCGTCGGTTTTGATGGCGTTGAAGTTGAGATAGGCCAATGGCATGTCGTCGTTGACGGCACTCGATGCGGGTATCTCTCAAAAGATATCGGTGCCAACCTCATGCCTTTACCTCCGATGATGCTAATGACAATTGGGCAGCAGGACGAAATTGCAACTCAATGTTCAAAGTTGCTGGACCGCGAAGTCGGAAAGGCAATTCCGTTTTACGTCCCTTCGCAAGAAGGACAAGAATTACTTGAAGAGGAAGACGAAGAATAATGATAGGCAAGGCAGAATTCGAAGCGTTACTGGCAGAACCGCTACGCACTAAGGTAGTGATCGTTAATGAAAAAGAATTCCGTGTGCGTGAAATGACGGAATCGCAAGGAGCGGATTACGAGTTAGCATTGCAGACCAACGGCAAAACTGACATGAATAAAGCTCGTAGAGCGATGCTTGCGATCATGTTGATTGATTCCGAGGGCAACCGCATTTGCGAATCTGGCGACCAACTGCTTAACCTTCCGTTGAGTTACGCGAGTCCTATATGGGATGTTTGCTTAGAGCTGAACCGATACAGCGAAAAGGAAATCAAACAACTGGTAAAAAACTCCGAGGGAGTCGAAGGCTCCGCCTAGCCTATCGACTCGCTTTCCAATGGGGAATCGTTGACGTTCATTCGTGGCTGAAAAGCATGCCGCATGGTGCACTTGACCATTGGGATGCTTTCGATCGCGTTGAACCTATTGGCGAGCATTGGTTTCAAACTGCGTCGATCGTCTCGATGCTGACACACGTTTTGAGTTTCATTGGAATTCAATACGGGGCTAGTGCTAGTCCATCGACACCAAACGAGGTCATGCCAGATCGGTACGTGAGACCGAAGAAACCAAAGCAACAGCAACAGCCAGCAACACCGCAAACAGCCACGGAAAGCTTCCGGGGGCTGCTTGGCGTGTTTGGCTTCAAACCGAAAGCATGAAATGGCATCAACGATCAATCTTGCGAACATTAAGCTGGCGATGGAAACTTCGGCTATCCAACTTGGTTTTAAGATCGCCCGTGGGGAAATTGCTTCGCTAAGGAAGGCGTTCAATGACGGTGAAAGCGATATCGAGAAATACAATCGGCACCTCGACATGCTCAATAAGTATTTTAAGAACTCGACGGAAGACGTGCATATCTACGAACGGGCCTTAATTGGATTGCAGAAGCGATTCAAACAAGGAGAGTTTGCGACACCGGCCCCGAAGTCGGCATTAAGTAGCCGTATTGAAGAACTGCGATCTCGATCAACATCAACGGACGATAAATACGCTTCTGCGATGCGAGAACTATGGGTATTGAAACGACAACTTAACGTAACAACCGTCGAATTTAATAGGCTAGAGGATCAAACGGCCAAACAATTTGGCATTACGACACCTCGAATGAAAGCGCAGAACGACGCACTTGACGCACTAGCGAAGGCAGAGAAGGCGGCAGCAATGTCTTTGGCACGCCACAAAGAATTACTCGAACAATCTCTAACGCCACAACAAAAGTACATGCGAGCGTTAGCGGAACTTTCGCAACTGACAGGCTCATTAAAACCCGGGACAGCCGCAAATAATCATTTAATGGAAGAGGCAGCTAAAAAATACGGTGTCGTTACAGCTAAGGTTCAAGCACAAAAGGACGCTCTTGATGCACTAGCAAAGGCACAGAAAGCAGCAGCGGCAGAACAGTCTCGAGCCGCTGAATTAGCATCCAGATCACAAACGGCTATTCAGAAGTTTGACGCTGAACTGCTCGAAATGCACAAGCTTCGCAAGGAACTTAAAGCCCTTGGGGTTACAAGAGAAGACGTGAACCGTCTTGTCGACCAGGCGGCAGCCAGACACGGACTTTTAACAACACGCATGAAAGATGCCGCAGCCGCAACAAAAATATTGGCTGATGCAGAAAAGGCGGCAGCAACTGCATTGGCTCGCCACAAGGAACTAACAGAGCAATCGCTAACACCGCAGCAGAAATACATTCGAGCGATAACCGAGATTTCGCAACTGACCGGCAGGCTGGCACCAGGGACAGCAGCAAACAATCGCCTCATGGAACAGGCAGCCAAAGCAAACGGCGTTGTCACGGTTGCAATTGATCGGCATACGAGGGCACTCAAACTTAAACAAGTGCAGCAGGACTACATCAACAAGGGAGTGCAGCAAGCGAACGCATTGCTTCAGTCCGCCATGACGATGGAACAACGGCACACCGCACAGCTTAATCAACTTACGAACGCTTACAGGCAAGGTGCGATTTCGATTGACAAGTACGCTCACTCACTGCGGCAACTAAAAAAGGAGCAAGGGCAGGAAGTCCGCGAAGCTGGATCGATAACAACACCAGGCGGAATGAATCTAACGGCGACGGCAGGGATACTCGCTGCGGGTGCTGCGTTAATGCGATCTAGCTCTACAGTTAAGCAATTCATATTAGATTCTAGGACTATCGCATCAAATATTGAAACAACAACTCTAGCATTTGACGTGATGAGCGGCTCGGCTGAAAAAGCCAAGAACATGGTAGCGGAATTGCGGGTTCTTGACGCGAAGACACCGATATCGTTCACCGGCCTGGCTGACGCATCCAAAACCTTAATGGGCTATGGCGTAGCGGCGAAGACGATAACGCCAATTCTTCAAAGACTAAGTGATGTTTCACTTGGCAATGAGGACAAGTTTAAGTCACTTGCCCTTGCGTTTGGGCAGGTAAAGGCGGCTGGAAGGCTGATGGGTCAAGAAGTCCTACAGATGGTGAACGCTGGTTTCAATCCATTGGCTGAGATCGCTGAACAGATGGCTAAGAAATTTGGCGGGTTGTCCGAAGACTTTATGCCAAAACTAAAGAAGGCTATGGAGGATGGTCAAATATCCTTCGCCATGTTTGAGCAATCGATTGAGAGAGCGACTAGCACCGGCGGACGGTTTTTCGGAGCAACAGAGCGATCGATCGAAACCTCCTCAGGCCAATGGGCAAAGTTCATCAGTGATTTACAGACTGTGCAGATCGCTCTTGGTGAGGCACTGGGACCGCCAACTATCGAAATGATTACATCACTAGGCGATGCCCTAGATCTATTAAACCAATCAGGTGCTTTTCAAGGATTAGTTATTTCCTCGGAAGCAATAGGGATGTCGCTTGCACTAGTTAGTGGAAATTTTATTGAGTACATGCAAAAAATAAATAAATTGCATGCAATTCAAGCAGAAACGGCAGCCAAAAGAAAGAAAGATCAAGAGGAATTTGCTGCGTTTGATCGTGCACATGCAGAATGGAGTACTAGAGAATCTGAAAAACAATGGAATATAATTAAAAGTGCGCAGGCAAAAAAAGAACGAGAAAAGAAAGGACCAATGCTTCTTCCTACCGTTGAAACCGCAGCACAAGCAGCCGCCAAAACAGCGGACGAAAAATCAGTCAAGAATTTTAATAAGCAAATTGAACGAATCAAGACCGAGTACGACGAACGAACGAAAGGCAAGGACAAGTTCGACCGCGAGTCGCTACTAAAGGCGATGAACTTCAATAAAATGGACGCTACGCAGAAAAAGCAATTGCAAGAGGCACTGCGCATGCAAAGGCTAAACGACGAAGCCGCTATCGCTGAAAAAGCGAAAAAAGAAGCCGAGAAAGTTGCGAAGGAAAAAAAGGCAATTGCAGACGCTCTTGCAAAAAAGCAAGCTGAAGACGTTAAGGCAATGCACGAAAAATCTCGTACACCATTAACTGAGTTTCACGAGACCCTGAAAGAGATCAAGCGACTGCAAGGACTTGGCTTAGACGCTGGCGATGCTGGACGCGCACAAAAAGACGCTGCCGAGAAGTTCCAGAAGGCGCAGAACCCTGACAACATAGCACGCACCACAGCTCCGCTTATCAAAGCTGGTTCAGTGGAAGCGTATAAGTTAATGGATGATCGAAAAGAGAAACAATTTTTGGTTGCAGAACAAGCAAGGATTATCGCATCGGAATCGCTCGTCGTTCAACAACAAATCCGTGACGCTTTAAATAAAGACAAACTCGTAGTTGGAATGAAACGGTAGCATGGCTAGCGAAATAGTAGACCAAGATGAATTGCGATCCGGTACTGCATCGATAACCAAGGGGCAAGGCAACAGGCTAACGTACACATCTACGTTTAATTTTCTTGTGGTCACCGATAGCCGATACGTGACACGAGAGGAGGTGCTATTACAGACTCCAGGGCTTCCTGTTGTTGGTCTTATTTACGGTGCTATTAACGCAGTTTGCGTAAGGAAGTCAGCGACGCGAACGACAGAAAACGCTCTCTATTGGAATGTGTCATGCGACTTCGACACAGGCAGAGAAGACCAAAAACAAGACCCCCAAAACCCAGGTAGTGCAGATCCAACCACCTGGATTCCTGTCTTCAAAATAGATGGCTTCGAAACGCGAGATCGTGTTTTGACAATGGATAAATCAGCGACTCCAAAGCCATTGACCAACACAGCAAAGCAACCTTTGACACCGCGCCCTACGGAAAGCATTACTCTTTGCAGTTTTTCATTTACGCAATTTGAAGATCCGTCACAGGACATAAGCGTTTTTTTAGACAGGAACGATACTGTAAATTCAACTACGTTTGCTGGCCGAGGTGCTAGACAACTAAAGTTAAATATTATCGGTGCTGAGCTTGGATTCTTTGGCAATTTTAATGCTTGGAACATTAGCTACAAAATGACCTACGACAAAGCCACATGGGATTTGAAAGTCCTTAATATTGGCTCTGGCTATTTAGACGCAGCCGGTAAACTTCAAGCTTACCGAGACGGCATCAATGGTCCTGTAATCATTGGCAATTTGACAACTGGTGGAGCGAGGCTAACGCCAGCAAACGCAGATCCTGAGGAACTGACGTTTAAAATATACGACGAACTAGACTTCAATACATTTATTAGGAAATAGTTCTTTATGGAAGATCCGATTTACGGTTTTAGTGCTGGCGTTGCCGACCAGTTGCTTCGCGTAATTGGACAGACGCCAATTGTTGATGCTGCGAACTCACACAACAACTATACAACGATCGCGGTAGCGTACACGACAGCAGGTGCGACAGGTCGATCAGGAACAACTCTGGGGACTGGAACGGCTACGTTGTATTATTTTGCGGTATCAGGTGCAGATCGCGTTCTTACGACTCAGACGGTCGATGTGACATTCTATAATATGTCATCAAGCACCGTCGCGGCAACAAAGTTTTTGATGCTATTGCTAGTCGGTGATGTCTGGATTTGCAACTGGGAGGAATGTTGAGATGGTTTGTCGGAAGAACAGCCCAGGCGGTCCGTTTTGTGGTTGCGGAACGTGCGAGCTGCTAATCGAAGACCTGCCGACAATAACAATTGCAAACATGTCGGTTCTGTACGACTGGGTTAAGATTTCTCAATGCTGTGCGATGATCGTTTTTGAGTACGACACACCGCAAGGTTTCACGGTGATCGACGGTGGCGACGTGATGACCTACGACAAGACTGAGGTTTGCGAGACGGAGACGTTTCGTTATCCGTTCACTTGCGGTTCTGTTACGCAGTCATTTTGGAGCCAGAATGGTGAGGGTGAAGCGGCAGCAATTGGCTCGTCACCAAAGCCAAATCATTTGCCAGAGGGAACACAACCTACTTACGATTGTTGTCCTGCAACGCCGGTCTCGATTGCAACATTGACTAAAACAGTTAGGTCGAGGGGAGGACAACGATTCTTTGTTGAGCTACGAGCAGACACGATTAGCGTCGTGATTTTGAAAGTTGAGGATTATGTTTGCACTCCAGCGGTCGCGGTTACTAAATACATCATCAGATCAACAATTAATTATTCTGGGCGATATCTTTACGGCAACTACAACGAGCTATCTACGACCTATGCTGCTGACGAAGGCATTACCGATATTGATTGCTGGGAAGTTCCTGCAAACTCAGTCGTCGGATCGCCTACTTTTGACCTGTACAATTATGACCCTGCGGACATTGTTTCATATGACGACATAGCATCGCATGTTTGCCGAGAAAAAGTATTAACCTCGCTGCCATCTGTTGCTACCAACTACACGTTCGCCAATGGCGATATTCCGAATCCGGATTGCGTTTTCAACGAGTGCATAATTTGCGACGAAAATTTGCAATGCTGGTCAAGCGGTCCGACAGGAGACGCAGAACCTACTCAGTATTTTTGCGATGCAACTATAGTTACTGCCGAGTCTGAGGCTGGTTTCACAAACATTTGAGGCACGAATAAGTATTATTTTTGGGGCTTCCCAAATACAAATTGTTACCCAGACGGATTTGTTTATATTTCTGTTCCGCAAAATATGACAATGTGCTGCAACGCATTTGCAAGCCCAAATAACCCTGACGACTATTGCGAGACTCTCGACGAGTGGGCAAGTTGGACGACAGCACATCCAGGCTACGGTGGCATTATTAATTACTGCGACTACATCGTGCCAAAAGCAACTGCTGACTATCTCGATTGCTTTCCAACCTACGCATGTGACGAATGCCCAACGCCAGCCGATCAAGTCGGCAATAGCAATCCAGATTTAGTCGTTGGCGTTGTGACTAGCGATCCGATAAATTATGAATTGCATTATCGCATTCTCGCTGAGTCTCGCACGGTGACATGCAGTGGCTACAACGAGGTTGAGGTATGCCAGACATTTTCGGGCTGGACGATAACTGTGACTCCGCTTGGATCGGTAATACCAGCAGAGCTAACGCTATCTTTCTTTGCTCCGACAGTTTTGATACCGACGACGATTACACCTGCGACTGCATCGCTGACGCTTTCAACGTTTGCACCTGCAGCAAATTTGCCTGGAGGTTTCACGGCAAGCAATGCTACGCTAACGCTTGCAACGTTTGTGCCAACGATCGCGGCACCAAGCTTGCTAACGCCGACAACTGCTACGCTGACGCTGGCAACATTCGCGCCAACGATTGCGACGCCGATACTAGCAACACCGACGACTGCTACGCTAACCATTTCAAGGTTCGCTCCTTCTGCTGGATCTGCTGTACTATCGACGCCAACGACCGCTACGCTAACGCTGACGACGTTTGCCCCGTCTGCTGGATCGCCAATAGTAGCAACGCCAACAACCGTTACGCTCACGCTGGCAACGTTTGCACCAACGATAGCAAGACCAATAGTTGAGACGCCGACCACGGCATCGCTGACGCTTGCAACATTCGAGCCAACGCTTTACGTTCCCATTCTTGTCGTACCGGATACAGAGTCGCTAACGCTTGCTACGTTTATCAGCCCAATACTGACACCAGTTGTCGAAACACCAACTACAATTGATTTAGTTTTGACTACCTTTGCGCCAACGGTTACGGGCACAGTATCCTGTCCATCCGATCCATGCGAGTGGATTTGGATCGAAGAATCATGGGAATGGATCGAAAACAATTTCAATTGTGCCGATGCGCTTTACGACGACTGCATCTGCAACAACCCTCCGACTAGGGCTGGTACTCACGATACCGAAACGCTAGTTTCTGGCGATTGCGGTACGGTTCCGGTGGAAACACCAATACCAATTAGACGATCTTTGTTTTTGACAACTTTTGAACCAACTGTTACTTCTGAATAACTTACTCAAAGGAAAATTATTATGGCGGCAGGAGCATGGACATTTACGAATGAAGGCAGAACGAAGCTACTTGATGGCACGTTTCGTATCAATTCGGATACCTGGAAGATGGCGTTACATTTATCGTCAGGAACACAGCCTGGCTCTGGGACAACAGCATGGTCTGGACTAGATAACAGCGAACACGCAAATGCAAACGGGTATACGGATGGTGGCGAAAC
>Ga0181365_1000279_pt1 | contig 11295 bp, 10 predicted proteins | sample Fa13NDMM110DN_FD_130097 | JGI IMG/M metagenome (GOLD analysis project Ga0181365, IMG submission 130097) | Freshwater viral communities from Lake Michigan, USA - Fa13.ND.MM110.D.N | ecosystem: Environmental > Aquatic > Freshwater > Lake | place: USA: Michigan | collected 2013-09-24
CTTAACCAGCGGAAAATGACTTACGATGTGCTTTTTGGGCAGAACAGACTGGGGGCTGAGATGGCTAGCGGCTTGGCAAAGACTGGTCAGGAATACCAAGGTGCAACAAATACCCTGATGGGGACTGCTGCAACGGGCCTGGGAGGTGCTGATGTTGGCGCGGCGCAGAATTGGCAAGCCTTGCTCAATCCCTTGGCGCAATATGGCGCGATGTATGCTGTGAATCCGGATTTGTTCAGGCAGCAAACAGCTGAGGCGCTTAGGCGTAGTGCGACAGGTATTTTTGGCCCAGCATCCGCGCCAGCTCGATGATAGACGTTAGGAGATAGTAAGATGGCAGAAGGTTGGAATCCAGCTATTGGGCTGAGTGCTGCGCCAAAAGATAATATTCTGCCGAACCCGCTTGAGTTCTTCGGTAAGATGCAAGGGTTGCAGCAACAGCAGAATTTGAACCTGAAATTCCGGCAGGAGAATGATGCGAGGGTTGCAATCGGAAAGGCGTATGCGAACGCAACCGACCCTTCAACGGGCCGCATTGACATGGCAACACTGATGCGGGAAGTGGCAAATAATCCTGCTGCGCAGTATTTGCTTGGAGAGACGGCGAAGGCTGCGCAGGAAAGAGAGACGGCGGACCTTGTTATTCAGCAGAAGAGGGGAGATAATGCTGCACAAAATTTTGATCTAACTGCAAGAGCATTTGGAGGTTTGCAGGCAAGAGGAAATGATGTTACAATTGCGGATTTGCGTAAAACCGCGGCAACTCTTGCTCTGGAGATTGGAGATCCAGTAACTGCAAAGCAAATTTTTCTTGCCCTTGAAGGGGCTCCTGCAGGAGGAGCAGAACTTCAACAGTTCATAACAAGTCTTCGTGCAAAGGCACTTCCACCTTCAGATCTTATGAATAGAACTAATCCTGCGTTGGTGGCAACGGAGCTGGGAGGATCGACGCAGCAGTCGCAATTTAATGCGATAACTAGCCAGAGGAGAGTGATAGCGCAGGATCTAAGAACGTTGACTCCTAGTGAAACAGGTGAGCAGGTTCCTGCAACAGATCCTATTACTGGCCAGCCTATTTTACTTACACGCGGCGAAGTGCTCGATCCATATGGAAGAGTCAAACCGCGTGCAGCGCCTCCGGCACCTCCGGCGCCTCCGGCAGGAACTGGGCCTCAGGTTCCGCCGCCACCAGGAACTTCAATTGTCCCAGCACAATCAGGACCAGTAGCACTTGGGCCAACGTCTGCTCGTACGCAAGAAATTCTTAAGACTGGAGAGGATTTCTTCAAATATCGTAATGATCTTGATACAAGAGTCTCTTCTGGCGAAATAACGATGCAGAAGATGAATAATATGCTACTGCTTGCGGATATTACTCGAATTGGGCCGATAGCCCAGCAGCGGCTTAAGCTGGCAGAGCTAGCGGTTGGTCTTGGTCTTCCAGATTGGATACCGAAAGCGCTCACTGGTAGTGATCCTAAACTACAAAGTTCTGGTATTGCCGCCGCGCAACAATTTGCCAAAGAAGCGTTTTCCACTGCGTATGAGTCTATGAAATTGATGGCACCTCCTGGAACAATATTGACAGAAGGTATTGCGCTTGCAAATTTTGAGAATTCTATACGTCTCAATATGGATAAAGATGCTGCGACAGGTTTGGTAAATAATGCAGCAAAGATTTTAAATTATATTAAAGCCGAACGAAAATTTATGCAAGATTGGGAAGGAGAGCCGAAGAATGCTCGTGCTGCCTGGACAGATAAAGCGATAGAACTTAAATTACTTTCTGTGGAGCAGCGTCCTCCGCCAGGGAGTGCTTCTATTCTTTCTCCTCGACCGGCAGCTTTCTCTCGTGGAGCTGGTGTGCCAGGGGTGGCTGTTGTCACAGATGCAGAACTAGCTGCTGGTATCCCAGTTGGTAGAGCAGCAATAATTCAGACACCCACAGGCCCGGTTACTGTCCGACGGAATGGTAACTCCTTCACAGTGGAGAGATAACAGATGGCCCAGATCACTCTGATTGATGAAAAACCCTCGCCGAAAATTACACTTCAAACTTCGGTGAGGGACTACGATCCGTTCATTGCTGCGGCTGCGAAGAAGTATTCTCTTGACCCCTTGATGCTTCGCGCGGTGATGCAGGTGGAAAGTGGGGGGAATGCTAATATAGAAGGGCCGCCGGTCGGAGAAAAGAAGGAGCGCGCGGGTGGGCTGTTCCAGCTTATGCCTGCGACAGCGAGAGCCCTTGGGGTAACGAACGTCTTCGACCCAGAGCAGAACATCGATGGGGGTGCTCGTTACCTTCGGCAGCAGCTTGACCACCCCTCTGCACAAGGGGATATGTCAACTGGCTTGATGTTTTACCACGGAGGGAGAGATCCAAATAATTGGGGAGAGAGGAGCCTTGCCTACCCAGGATTGGTGCTGGACGCGTATCGTAAGCTTGGTGGGCGATTGCAAGATCCAGCGGTGCCGGAAGGAAGCTTCTGGCAACGCATGACGGCAGCAGCGCTGCCATTAGACCTAATGGCACGGACGGCGCTGGGAAGAGGGCCAGACCTATCTCAGGGGGGAGGCAACCGTCCGGTTGGGGCGAAGATTGGTGATTGGTGGGATAGTGTCTCTCCGGGAAGAGCGACTTTTCAGAGATCCATGGATAATTATGCAGATAATAATCCTATCTTGTCCGCAACCGCGGATGTGCTGGGGAGTTTGCCTGCTGGGCTTGGTATTGGGAATTTGCTGACAGCAGCGCTGAAGGGGACAAGAATGCTGCCGAGTCTTGACAGGGTTGGTAGTTATTTTGCAGGGCCGACAGGACAAGTTCCTGGAGGCATAGTTCCTGCGGGCGCAACTGCCGCCGCCGTAGCACCTTGGCGCACGTTTGTTGGAGGAGGAGCGGGAAGGGGACTTTCTGCGACGGGAGAAGGTGCGAGTATTCCCACGCAAATGGCTAGTGGTGGGACGCAAGGCGTGCTCCAGGGTGCTGTCCAGGGCGCTGGTTGGAGTGGTCTTAATCCGAATGCGACCGTGGGAGAAAGTACTGGAATTGGGGCGTTAGTTGGCGGGGGCGTTGGCGCTGTAGTACCGCCAGTTGCTGCCGCTGCTGCCCGCACAGCCTTTGGGCCAAGAATTACCAGAGCAACTGCAGATCTTGGGGAGAGCACTCGCACAGGCGCGCCTGGACAAGGACTCTTCTCTGACAATCCAACCCTTGAAGCGGCGCTTAAGGAGGCAGGAATCCTCCCTCCCCCTTCTTCTGCCACAGCCCGGCCACCCCTCACTTTAACTCCTGATCTTGCACAGAGCAATCGTCTTTCCCTTGACCCGAATGAATATACTCGAAAAGTGCTTGATCTGGTAGGGGAGCCGCCAGTTCCGACGGTGGTCGGAGGGAAATTGGTGAATGCGCGGAGAGCAATTGGGTTTGAGTTTGATGAATCGACTAAAGGCCTGCAAGCTTCGCTTGATCAGCAATTTTTCTCCGGCTGGGATGCTCTTATTGCGGCATCGAGAGGTGATGCGAATCTTACCACAGCGATAGATAAGTTACCGGCAGTAAAGGCGCTGGGTAAACGTATTTCCTACCTTGCCAATATGAAAGATGGGATTATGGCAGGGAACGAATATCAGAGCTTGACTCGGCTAGACGGTGCTGTGAGTAAATTGGCAAACAATTCTAATCTAGTGATTGCGGAGTTTGGAAGAGGATTACGCACGCTGTTGGATGACGCATTAGAGCGGGGGACGGGAGAAAAGATTCAACTTGCCTTGACGCAGGTAAAGAATGCGACAGAGCGCCAGAATCCTGCAATAGCCGCGCAGGCGATGAAGGAGGCGGAACAAACGGTAGCCTCCTACGTTATGTATAAGGTGGCAAAGCAGAAGTATAGAATGCTTGCTCCAATTGAAAATGCTATTAATCCTGTGACGAAGCAGATTGATATGCGGCGTCTTCATGCTGGAGGAGAGAAAGTTGCTGGGCCGTTGGAGGAGGTAGGACGTGCAGGATTAGCGTTTAATCCGCAAAGTCTTGCTGCTAATACGAAGCAGCCATTGTCTTACAGCGCAATAGCTACATTAGGCGGCCTAGCGTCACAAGACCATGTAAATACAGGACAGGCCGCACTCGCTCTTGGAGGTGGTGGCATGCTTGGGCGAGCGGGGCAGAGAGCAATTATGCAAATTCCTGGTTATACATCGGGGTATCTTAGGAGGAATCAGCGGTTTGGTCCTGGTCCGCTAGCAGATGCGTTACAGACGGTGGGGCGGTCTGCGGCACCTATCAGCGGGGTAAGAAGTAACCCGCTATTAGAAGAAGAGCGATGAAAACTGCGATAATTAAGAAGCCGAATAGGATGGAGAGTATTTCATCTCCAGTGTTGCGGTTGGCCATGGGATAGGGTCTTTCATGGGTTGTGGTTTGCGGCGGGTTGGCGGGGGCGTGGTGATGGTGATAGGGTGTCCTGGTAGGGTAGTAGCGGGATAGGCGCGGCGCCGTGTGGCGCCATCGGCGGGCATGTTTACGATAGCGTAATGGGGCCACACTTGCGATTGTCTTGTGTGGCCCCAGTCATGTCCAGCCCGCAGCAAGGCACGAATGTCATGTTGGGTTGTTTGTGCTATGCAATAGTTTAAGCAATGCTTCTGCTGCTTCATGAATTTGCACCGGGTAGGAGCGGGAGCGATCCATGACGTAGCAGTCATAAGGTGCGATGCACTTGCCTCCCGGGCAACAGATCGTCTTCTTAATTGTGAGAAGGGAAGGGAAATTTATCATTTTAGCTGGACAGAAGTTGGAGAAGGTTTCTTGCTTCAAGTAGATCTTTAACCCGCAGAACATTCTTATGGTATTGCCAAGTGCCGTAGCAGTCACTTTCTCCCACTACTATCACATGGCGGGAAAGAGCAAGGGCGATTCCAACCTCCACTAACGCCCCGCGCAGCACGTCAGAGCCTTCGGCGTAGCACAGCAGCACGTTAGAATTTTCTATATCCTGAACATCCTGCTGCCAAAAGACTTGTGCATGAGCGGGCGAGTCTTCGGGGTAGAGGGGGCGACCTTCAGGTTCGACGAAGTTGGTTGGCCAACGGGCGGTGAAGTGAATTTCTGGCCATGCGATAGCTAGGCGGCGCCAGAGGGGCGCATGGTGGAGTTTTGACGCGGTGTAGACAGAGATAGGATGCAAGTTATCGCTTCCAGAGGTTAGATTTTCTTCAAATCGAAGTTCCCCCTGCGCGATTTCTTCCCAAGATCTGCCAGAAGATTTTTCCATCAGGAGGATTCCTTCACTTGGATAAGCGTTTTTGCTGGGGAAGGGTTTTTAATTTCCAGCCAAATCTCTTCCCCGTTGAGTAAGGCGGAGTTAAGTTTGGCAAACAGCAAGTCAAACGCGATAAGAGATTGCGTCACGCCAGTTGGAAGAAAACCACGCCCTGGCAAAATGCAACCTTCAGTATCTTTGCTTGTGTTGCCGGAGTGGATACGGATGCCGGAGAAACCAGGGACTGCCAGGAGGATTGGAAGTCGTCGCTTGAACCGGGGGGAGTCGGTGATTATCACTTGATAGTGTCCTGGCGGGATGGCGGTAGCACCGGCCACCTTTTCTTCTCTAATCTCATCCTCACAAGTATAGCACTCATGCCTTCCTTCGATGAAGAGACTACCGCGGGTCCAAGAGGGAAGCTGCTCTTGGCGGGAAAGAAGAAGGTTCATGGGAGTGCTCCGTGGTAGTAGGAGTGAAGTTCGTGAGGCTATTCTGCCCCATGTTCATGGCTTGGCCTTGGTTCGTAAGCAGGCCCGACAGCGGAGTCAGTTTTCTTCAAAATTCCACTTTTAACCGCAATGTCAAGCACCCGTTCCACCTTCTCCGCTGGAAGGCGCTGTTGGAGGAAGTGGATCGCCCTGCCCTCATGGATGGGTTTTTTCGTTTTAAGCCAGAGTTGCCACATAAACCAATGCAACTCAAGGATAACTTGGCTATCACTCTTAAGCGACATATCACGGAAAATGTCTGGCATTAAGATTTCGGCGTGGAGCAACCAATCCCTAGCGCGGTTCACGTCCCACAGCGTGATGTGCGGGGTGCTGCTGCGGCTAATCGCAGAGATCAAGGAAAGCTTTAGCACATGAAGGATTCTTCTACCGGTGTAATGCTGGAGTTTGCTGTGTGTTGGGATCGGCTCACAGCCGCCTTGTGCCCACCGTTCAAGTTCCTGTTGCGCGTCTTCATCCCACTGAGCTTCGCCCATCACATTAGAGAAATGCACTAACTCCGCTGTCAGGGCTTTGAAAAGATGCTCCCTTGAGTCCTGCTTCTTGAATAAACTCACGACTATGGGCATGGCAGAGTAGACCATGATGATGCGGGAGGTAAAGCCCATGGACCAGGCCTCTTCGGGAAGAAGGGAGGCCAAAAAGCCCGGTTGTGTCCCTGCGATGATGTTGAGTTGCGGGTTTACGATCTCGATGTTCTTGTTCAGGCTGCGCCGGTTCTCACGATATGTCCGAGGATTGTCATAGATGTGGTTGAGGACGGACAGAAACTCTAGGTCATGTGCTGGGACGAGGACGCCAAATTCACTACTTGCAGTAAGAAGGCTGTGGTATTCGATGAGCGCTCCACCAGGGGCAATCCTTTTCCCATCCGCTGCGTCAAGTGCGTCAATTAACGAGGCCTTTGTCACATTATCCGGTGCTATTTTGAATTTCTTAGTCGCATACCACAGTTCGCTAACATTAACGATTGCTTGACTCTTCCCAACCGCTGGTGGTGCGACCAGGAGGACAAAGAGATTAGGGAAGAGCACCGATCTTGAGGTGCTGATCCAAACCCGGCGTTCGAGCGCCCCGGCAAGAGTGCTGATGCCGGACCAGAGACGGAAGATTTCGGGCGAAGGTATCCCATCCGTATATTCCATATAACGGTCGATCCAGTCCATCGGGCTTATCCCAGTGGGTGGGATAGGGAGTCCATGCGAGATAGGGCAAGCCCTGGCTTCCACTTTTTAAGCCCGTTAGGATTTGTTTTCTCATGCCAATACGCCCAATTAAAGCCCACTTTTGCCTCCCCTGGCACAATCATAGTGCGCCCAGCGGCGCTGATAGGTATTTCCATACAAGCAAGGGCTTGCGGGACAACTTCATCGACCATACTTTGGGGGCATTGAAAAGTTACTGAATCATGGGTTTGGGCAAGGAGCTGGACTTGTGGGAGGGATTGCCAAATTTTAAGCAGGCCAAGGTTTGTTCGATCGGCGGTGGCGCTTTGTGGGCTGTAAGCAATGGCTTCTCGGAGTGTGGTGTCGTCGGAGGCCCGGCCGAAGAATTGTCGCTCCCGTCCCCATGGAGTGGTTAGGGTGGAAGTGGTTTGGAGTTGCGATGCAACCCAACGGTGCCAGAGAGGGATGGCGGGGAAGGCGGCGAAGTAGCGGTTTTGGAAGTCTACCATCAGACTTGCCGGGACTTTTAGATGCCTCGCCATGGTGAAAGGTTTGCCGTAATAATTACTTCCGTGCCCACCGCGTTTACTCATATCACGGTAGCTGTAGTGACGATAGAAGTTCTGTTCGGCCAGGGCCTTGTTGGCCCGTGGGTCTGCCGTCCAGGGGAGCTTTGGCCAAATCAACTTACATGTGGTGGTGTGAAGGTCTCCGTCTTCACAGGCGTTAAGATAGGTCCAATCGTTGAAGATTGTCCCGCAGAGCCATCCAACTTCTCTAGACTCGGCCTGCTCAAGGTCGATGACGATTAAGGCTTGCCCTGGGTCAGAGATGAACATTCTTCGCAGGGCCGGTTCGATGTTTTGGAGATTGCTTCCTGTCCCGTCAGATGCGGCGGAGGAACTAAGACGACCTGTCTCTGTCCCGCCGATATTATAGCTTGTCCGCATTCTGCCATCGGCCGAGACCTCTGTTTCCAGCACCTCTATCTGCTTTGCAATGCCACGAATGGCAAGGATTGTCGCTACGATCGGCCGGGCGTAAAGGTGGAGATCAAGCTTCTCCAAGGTGTCTCGATCCATGGAGAGCTTGCGTTCACCTTTTTTGCTAGTCCAGATCTCTGGGATCGCCATGGCGTGGTAGAAGAAGTGCTGCAGCTGAAGTGGGCTGCGAGGGTTTAGGGGTTTGTCCCAGACGGCGTGAGCAAGGCGGTCGAGCAGGGTTTGCAAATGAGCAATCCGGCCCTTGAGCTTAAAAAGCCCGTTCGCTCGTTCATTCTTATCAACGGCGAAGCCACGCAGCATGATTTCAAGGATTGGGCCTTGGAGTGCGCGAGCGAAATTGTAGGCAAGCGGCTCGGCGTTGGTTAGGCGCTGAATCTCTTCAAACACCTCAAGAGTCAACATGCAGTCGAGGCCGTTGTAGACTTGTCGTTTGGCCGCTGGCATGGCCTCTGGCGTGATTAGAGAGGTGTCAATTAGTGGCACAGTAGGTTGTATCTTTCTTCACAAGGTGGGAAAGCTCCGGTTGTGATTTGCGTTTAATCTACCTGTGCGGTAAATTCAGTTATATATCCGTTATCGGTTAGTGTGGGGAGACGATTAGCTTCTGTTTCAACGCAATAATGCCGAGTGTCAATTATATATCCGGGGTTGGCAGACATTGGTTTGTGAATAAAAGCAACGTCGTGCCAGATTATACGATTGTTGGGGAAAGCGCGGAAATTACCGTCAGCACACCGCATGATATGCGCTGATTTATGCTCAGGTGTTTCTGCAAAATTAGTATTAAGCACGGCTTTATTTTCCCACGACCAGTCTAGTGTCATTAAATAGTCGCCTTGGATGCTGGAGCCGTCACGTCGGAGTAAAGTGCCACTTAAGCCAACCAGCCGAGGACGTAATTGCACGTCGATATACGGAGAGAAACAATCCCAATAATATGTGTCAAGGAGAGTGATAGGCGGTGCATTGGGTTTCCAGCAAAATGCATTAAGCGGTCGTCTTGTCCAGTTCACGCCATTAGTAAGTAGCACTTCAAATAAGGGAACGCGATTTTCAATCGACGCTACTGTGTGAATATCACAAGGCTCAGTCAACCCATGGCCACGGGTAAAATTAAACAAATATTCCACTCGAATTAAAGCAGAAATAGTTGGGATGGAGTGATTTAAGAAACTCATGGTTATGCCTCTCGTTTTGTAGAGTCAGTCTTCTTGTTAAGCAATTTCCAACTTCCTTCATCTGTGTAGATGGAACCGAGGAAGCCAAGACCTTTACGTAACTCAGGAAACATAGAATGGTGGAGTAGCATGGTGTCATGCGCTACTGCAGCAGGTCTTATTCCCAGAGCAAGGAGATATTGTAGGTCGTAGAGTCCGTTCTGGAAGAGCTTAGGAATAGGGCGCTCGAGTAGGGTTTTAACCAAGCGCAGGGCTTGCACTTCTTCAGCCGTGCTTTGCCAGTAAGATTGTGGTATGGCTTCATCCGTTAAGAATGGGATGACTATCGCATGGTTGCGAGTTGCGGCGAAGCCGATTGAAGTCATCTGCCGTCTGGCGGTCTCAATATCAACAGAGAGTATATGATGATCGGCCAAGCAATAGGCCTCGATTTCTGCCAGGGTCGGATATACTAAAACCGTCCGCTGCGGACGGCGGATTTCCGGAAATTCCATCTCCCTTTTCGCCTTAGCCAAGTCTTGCAGTAAGATTGGCCGCGCCTCCCAGCTTTGCAAAATGTGACGGGGGGAAAATGTTGGCAAGATTTTCCATCCTTCTTCCGTCACTGTCGTAGTTCCTCGGATGGAAGAGATGCTACCCCGGCCCAAGAGAGCCCAGGCAGGGGCGTTGCCCAGGGCTAAAATTAAATTGGGCCGCACGACTGCCAATTCTTCATGCAATCGTGCGACCTCGCAGAGATATTCCGGCAATATATACTTCCCTTGAGAGAAGGGGTAGAATGGATAGTCTGCCCCAACCTCCGCCTTCTTCCCGCAGAGATTTTCTATCTTACCAGCCATCGGCTGGAGGGGGAATACGTTCGTCAGGAAGCAATCCCGTCGTGCGATCCCAGTCTCGGATAGGAGATTGGAAAGCTCCTGCCCTGCCGTGCCTTGGAAGGGCTGGCCGACCAAAGCATCTTGCTGGCCCCAGGCGTCGCCTACTATAGCGAGGCGGGCGTTTTTCGGGCCGGAAGAATAGGCGAAAGGGACGGACCCGCTGTAGGCGCCCGTCACAACGCCTCTGCTTCCCGTTCATGGCATTCCCAGGCCATCGCAAGATAAGCCGCTGCGTCGATGTAATTATCCGCCTTAACCTCGCCGACGACGATCCTAGCAAGCTTTGCGTAGACCATGACCATCGCGGCGTGGTGGGCAATGTCGGAGGCGGTGGAATCGAGGCAATGTTTTTGCCACTTAGCCGCCCATTCCTGCAACTCCGCAAACGCCATCATGTTGATGCGAGGGTCGTTGTAAGTGGTGTTGCGGTCTCCGCAGGTGAGGTCTCGAGCGGTTAGAAGGATGGTTTCACGGGGAGAAAGTGGGTTGGTAGTGGCTTTGGCTTTGGGCATGGGAGTAGTTCCTTCTTGAAGATGGGAAATCCTTCGGAAGACGGATGCCGCAGGCTAGAGCTTCCTCAGCCGTATGAATGTTTCGAACGCCTTACTTGCAACGTCAAAGTATTCCTTATCCATCTCAAGACCCAGAACGCTTTCCGCCCCTGCTGACACAGCAGCGCGAAGTGCACTACCACTTCCGCAGGTTGGATCAAGCATTCTTGTCCCGTTATCCACAAACATCTGGAAGAAATGCCTCAGCATCGGTTCGGGCTTTGTGCTCGGGTGGAAGCGTTTGTCTGTCGGGCAGGAGTAGGCGTTGGCAATGGGCTTGACCACAGGGCGATCCCCACGAGTCCCGATCAGACAGGTCTCGTAGATCCGCCTCGGCCCGCGTTTTGGGTCTGGCATAATCCCAACGTTATCGCTTTTCATCCAGATGAGGGGGAATTTCTGCCATACCATGTCGGGGAAAAGAGCGCGGAACGTGAACATCGTAGTTTCGTAATGCTCCATGGAAAACCAGAACATCACATGGGCGGAATGGGATATCAGCTTATCCTGATGCTCTGCAAGGACTTCAATCAGGTCAAAGTAAACATCCTTAGTATCGCTGTAGCCCTGCTCTCCGGTGTTATCTCCGTATTCCCCATCAAAGACGTTGATGCCGTAGGGGAAATCGCAGTGGAGGAAGTTGAAGGGGAGACCGGAATAGTTTGCTGCCCATTGGGCGAAGGGGGTGTGGATGATATTGGGAACAGCGGTAACAGCAGCTAGTTCTTTGGGCCTTGGCTCC
>Ga0181365_1000281_pt1 | contig 11244 bp, 10 predicted proteins | sample Fa13NDMM110DN_FD_130097 | JGI IMG/M metagenome (GOLD analysis project Ga0181365, IMG submission 130097) | Freshwater viral communities from Lake Michigan, USA - Fa13.ND.MM110.D.N | ecosystem: Environmental > Aquatic > Freshwater > Lake | place: USA: Michigan | collected 2013-09-24
AAAAGAAGATCAAGCTCCATGTCTATCGAAGACTTCAAACAAAACAAAAGATAAGTGGAAGAGCCTAAACAAAAAACATATGAAGAGTGCTATCATATTATTGACACTATTGTTTCAAAATATCAGAACAAGTGGCGGCTTGACGCAATCAACTGGTTTGACTTTCAAGACGTAGCGCAAATTGTTAAAACTCATATTTTTAAAAAATGGCACATGTGGGATCAATCAAGACCCTTGGAGCCTTGGGTTTCTAGAGTAGCTTCCCATCAAATTAAAAATGTAATCCGCAACAATTATACTAACTACGTCAAGCCTTGCATGTCTTGCCCGCACAATCTTGGCGACACGCTATGCAGTTTAACCAAGTCTGGCGTTCAAAATTCTTCGTGTGCTCTTTATGCTAAGTGGAGCAAGTCTAAGCGCCAAGGCTATGGCATAAAAATGCCACTATCAATAGAAAGCCATACACAAGAGCTTCATTCGTTTGTTGATTCAAATATTGATTTTGATAAATCTATAGAAAAGTTGAACGTCATTCTCGAACAGCAGCTTTCTGCTGAGCATTATCGAGTTTATATTATGTTATTTTTTGAAGACTGTTCGGAAGAAGAGGTCGCTAAATACATGGGCTACAAAACTTCTGAAAAGCACCGCGCAGCGGGATACAAGCAAATCAAAAATATTAAAAAAATGCTCAAAGAAAAAGTCGAAAACATCATTAGTCAAAATGATATCATTTTATGAGTTTAACCAGCGAACAGCAAAGCAAAGTTCAAGAAGCGTTCGTTCGGAACCCCGATTTGAATGAAATTGTCAAGAGCGTATTCGACAATCCCCAGCTTGACGGTCGCTCAAAAGAAGGGCGAGAAATCAGAAGATATCTGATAGAGTCTGGCATGAAGTTCAGCACTGCTCGCCGCGAAAAAAAAGAGGACATCGTATTCTCTGAACAGCAGAAACAATTTATTGTAGAACAGGCCAACTCTGGCTTGTCTTCTTTAGCTATTGCTGAACTGCTGTTTCCGAAACAAGAGGTCAAACCTCTCTCAATGGAGCAGAGAGCCGTATTCTCGCTCATGCGAGAGATCAACCCCGACTACAACCCATCTCAAGACACAGACGCTGTGCTGTCAAGCTACGTGGCTCCGAAGGCGGCAGTACGAGTCGTGAAGAAAATCAACGATGCAACTGGTAACATTTTTGAGGAGGACAAGATTAATCGTCAGCATAGGATTTGTGTAGAGAAATTAACAATAAATCTCAATAACTCGCGATTTGTGAGAATTATGAACAATTACACATCGAAAGATGACAGGGAGTTGTTTGAGCAGGAATTTATTCGGTTGACTTGGGACAAGCCCGATTTGACTTCTGACGAAATAAACCTCTACATGAATGCGTGTAAAGAAATTATTAATCTTGAGGTTATTAGTAAGCATCTGAACAAGTTGAACGACATATTTGATATCGCGAACGATCAAGAGGAGATGAGCGTTAGATTGGCAGAAATTATTAAAGCCAAAAGCTCCGAATATCATCAGTGCGAAACAAGAATCGAAAACTTAACCAAAAAACTTCAGGGAGACAGATCCTCCAGAATGCAAAGCAAGCATAAAGAAAACGCTTCTCTTTTGGCTTTAGTGCAGTTTTTCCAAGACGAAGAGGAGCGTAACAATATGGTTCATATCGCCGAAATGCAAAAACAACTCGTTTCAGACGAAGCTAACAGATTAGAAAGAATGGACGAGTGGAAAGCTCGTATTCTCGGCATATCTAAATACGATGTCATTTAATTGTAAAGAGTGCTCAGAATCATTTGATTCATTAAAGAGCTTGCACCATCATTTCAAAAAGCATAATTTGATGTTGGGGGATTATTATGTCAAGCATTATCCGCGCTTCAACAAGCTCAGCGGAGTTCCTATACAATTTAAAACATACGAAGACTATTTCGATAGAGACTTCGCCACTTATGATCAATTGGTAGAATGGTGCGACACCGCTGATCAGGAAGAAGTCGGGCAATATATTATTTTATTGCTTAAAAAACGCATAGAAAAAAAAGAATTGGATTATGGTCCATGCTCTACCGAATTGTTCACATCAGATCTGCCGCCGATTAGAATATATAAGAGAATTTTTGGCAGCTACAAAAAGGTCTGCGAGCAGTGTGGGGTCAAGCCGATGTTAGGATCAAACCTGCCGAAAGAATTTCATAACGACTATCGAGAAGTCAAAATTTTGATTGATACCCGCGAGCAGCAGCCGTTAAAATTTAAAAACTCTTCTCCTTTAAAGTTGGATGTCGGCGATTACTCCGTCACTAAAGAAAACTTTAAATACACATACGTTGATAGAAAATCGTTCGCTGATTTTTGCAGCACTTTGTCGGCGGAATATAAAAGATTCGTTAGAGAGCTTCAAAGATGCAGACAAGCAGAATGTTTCTTGTTTATTGTGGTCGAAAGCGATCTGCATAAGATGAGAGAGGCTAACAGGTATGCGCCCAAAAGATTTAATTTGGATTATATATTCCATAACATGAAAGAACTACAAAGAGACTTCAGAGATTGTTGTCAATTCGTATTTGCTAAAAACAGAAGCAGCAGTCAAATACTTACCCCGAAACTACTTATGCTTGGTTCGAAAATGTGGAATGTGGATGTCCAATACTTTTTGGATGCTGGAGAGATGAACTACTTTGAAATTAAATAATTATGGCTTGGGAAAAAGGACATCAGACGTTACATAAAAAATTCAAAAATGTAAATCAAGAAATCTTAGATACGAAAGGTTTTATCGAAGAAGAGAAAGCTAAAGTACTTTTGTATAAGTTTTTGAAAGAAAATCCATCTTTTACTTCTGAGCTGATTTCTGGAGTCTCTTTGTTTCCATTCCAACACATGGCAATCAAAGCTATGATGGAAACAGATTACTTCTTGGGCATCTGGAGTCGGGGCCTTTCCAAGTCGTTCACAACAGGCGTTTTTGCCGCGATGGATGCCATTTTAAATCAAGGTGTTTATATCGGCATCATATCCAAATCTTTCCGACAAAGCCGAATGATCTTTAACAAGATCGAAGAAATAGCAAAAGGCCCAAAAGCAGGGTTCCTCGCTCAATGTATCACTAGAACAAACAAATCAAATGACCAATGGGTAATGGAAATAGGCCGCAGCAAAATTATCGCGCTTCCGTTGGGAGATGGAGAAAAGCTTCGTGGATTTCGTTTTCAACGCATGATTATTGACGAGCTTCTATTGATGCCTGAAAAAATTATTAACGAGGTTATTCTGCCGTTTTTGGCTGTTGTGGAAAACCCAACAGAGCGTCAAAAAATTTACGATCTAGAAACACAGATGATCGAAGCTGGGAAAATGACGGAAGATGAAAGACACAAGTGGCCGCACAACAAAATTATCGGACTTTCTTCCGCGTCTTACAAGTTTGAATATCTATATAAGCTGTATCAGCAATACGAGAAATTAATTTTAAGTCCATCTAAGCAGGACAACGCTCATAGAGTCATTATGCATCTAAGCTATGACTGCGCACCCAAACAGCTGTATGATCAAAACCTTTTGGATCAATCTAAAGCGACTATGAGCGAAGCTCAATTCGAAAGAGAGTTTGGCTCCGTGTTCACAGACGACAGCTCTGGCTATTTCAAGGTGAGCAAAATGGCAGCTTGCACCGTTCAAGATGGAGAAGGTCAGTCGGTAGAAGTAATTGGCGATAAAAAAAGCGAATACATACTTTCATTTGACCCATCGTGGTCGGAAAGCGAAGGCTCTGACGATTTCGCGATGCACGTTATCAAGTTAAATCCCGAAAAACGTGCGGGAACAATAGTTCATTCTTACGCTTTGGCTGGAGCGAACTTGAAAAAGCACATTTCTTATTTCCGCTATCTTTATACTCACTTTAATATACGAATGATTGTAGGAGACTACAACGGAGGAGTTCAATTTATTAACTCTTGCAATGAAAGTGAAATTTTTAAAACCGCTGGAATTCATATACAGTGTATTGATTCCGACTTTGATGATCCGCAAGATTATAACTCTGATATACGCTTCGCTAGAAACGAATACAATATCGAGTCGAAAAAGATATGCATCTTGAGAAAGCCCAGTTCTCAATGGATTCGTTCAGCGAACCAAATGCTGCAAGCCTCCTTCGATCACAAAAAAATTTGGTTCGCGGGTGCAGCTCTCGATGACGATTATACTCGTCAAAAATCAGCGAGAATACCAATAGATGAAATTACATTCTCCAAGTATAATGAAGAAGGAGATTCTGACGCAAAACAAATCGACTTGATCGAACATTTAAAAGATACAATTGATGCGACAAAAGTGCAATGTGCTTTAATTCAACTATCGACGACATCTAACGGCGGTCAATCTTTCGACTTGCCATACAATCTCAAGAAGCAGAGGAACGCCGACAAAGCAAGAAAAGATTCCTACTCCGCTCTTGTTTTAGGCAACTGGGCAATGAACATCTACCTAGATATGATGGCTGCTCCAGAAATCTCCACTCAGGCGACATTCACGCCAATGTTTGTAGATTGACTTTTAAAGTTAACTTTTAGACTTTTTTGTGTAATATAGGGAAATGGATAAACGGCATTATAATAAAAAATCTGATTATTGGAAAAAGTTCGAAGGATCTGCAATCCCGATAATGTCGCAATCTCACGAACAATACGAGCCAGAGCTATGCGGCGAACCATTTTATGTCGCAGAAGCATCTTTAAATACTTCTTTCGCTAATGAGAATTATTCTCGCGTAGACAGTTCCTCTCGCAGCGGTAGCCGTAGAAATAGAGCGGCATTCACGAGAACTCATGATCGCTTTAGCAGCATTCGCAACGGGCTTCTGCCATACAGCTATGCTCTAGACGGAGTGAATGTCCGAGAAGCGATTGAGCTGTGTCAAAAAGCTTATGCTAATGTCGCTGTATTCAGAAACTCTATCGACATTATGTCGGAGTTTTCCAATACCGAATTGTATCTTGAAGGCGGTTCGCAAAAAAGCCGCGATTTTTTTAATCAGTGGTTTAAGAAAATCAAACTGTGGCACTTGAAAGACCAATTCTTTAGAGAGTTCTATCGAAGTGGCAATATTTTCTTTTACCGCGTAGATGGAACGATTCAAGCCAAAGACTTCACCAAGTTAATACAACAAATTGCGGAAGAGGAGCCGTCTTCCAGTAAGGTTCCCGTTAGATATATTCTGCTTAATCCATTTGATATCGTCGCCAAGCGCGGATCTAGTTTTGAGACTGGATCTTATGAAAAAATCCTTTCTGAATATGAGCTGGCTCGTTTGCAAAATCCTGTTTCTGAAGAAGATAAAGAAACGCTCAACGGTCTGCCCGCTAGCGTAAGAGAAGATATCCAAAAGGGAGCTTATTATCAAAACGGCTTAAAAATTAAGCTTGATCCAAACAAAATTATTTTCACTTTCTATAAAAAACAAGACTACGAGCCGTTCGCCATTCCTTTCGGTTATCCAGTATTGGAAGATATTAACGCAAAGCTCGAATTAAAGAAAATGGATCAGGCGATCACTCGCACTATTGAGAACGTCATTCTATTGATTACAATGGGAGCCGAGCCAGAGAAAGGAGGTATCAATCCAAACAACTTGATAGCCATGCAAAAACTCTTTAAAAACGAAAGCGTTGGTCGAGTTCTTGTTTCGGACTATACCACCAAAGCTGATTTCGTTATTCCCGATTTGAATAAAGTTCTTGGTCCTGAAAAGTATAAAGTTCTCAATGAAGACATTAAACAAGGACTTCAAAACATTATTGTCGGAGAGGAGAAGTACAGCTCCACAGAAGTTAAAGCGGAAATCTTTTTGGACAGACTTAAAGAAGCTCGCAACGCTTTCTTGAATGAGTTTTTACAGCCCGAAATCAAAAGAATCGCTAAAACACTTGGTCTTAGGAGATATCCCACTGCCAAATTTAGAGATATTGATGTGCGGGATAAAACTCAACTAATGAGAGTTACTACACGATTAATGGAACTTGGTATCATTACTCCACAACAAGGCATGAATATGTTTCATACTGGAGAATTTCCCAAATCAGAAGAAATTGCAACATCTCAGCCCGAATTTGTTTCGCAAAGAAAAGATGGCTATTACAATCCAATTGTAGGCGGTATTCCAACGATATCACCGCCAGCACCAAAAACCCCTAAAGAATTTGGAGCTATCAATACAACTCCTAAAGTTGCTGGTCGCCCAGAAGGAACAACTGGTATTCCGCTCGCTAAAGCTAGTGTATCTGTCAAAAATATTCGCGGTATTGTCGCTAAGATTGAAGATCTCCACGCATCTATCGAAAAAGATTTGAAGAATTCGCTGTCGCTAGAAACTTTATCTGATAATCAACAGGAAATGGTAAATAAGTTATGCGAAACCGTTGTCGTTTCTAGTCATTTAGAAAGTTGGGGCGAAATAGCATCTTCTTGTGTAAAAGACTTCGAGAACATCGCTTCTTTATCTACTCTACCAGAAGTTTTAGAAGCAATTGCAGATTTTGATCTAGAAGATGATTATTCTGCGGCGCTATTATACCATTCACAAAAAATAAATGAAAATTAATCCAGAAGACGTTAAAGTGCCACTTGAAAAAATAGTGGAAGTTAAAAACAGAGAAGTTCAAGTATCCATTGGTAAAATGACAGATACAAAAGCCGCAATGTATAAATCGTTTATGAGCACATGCGCATCAGACGATAAAGCTCTTGTTGATACTACAGATATGGACGATGAATCAACTATGAAAACTTGCGCGGTTCAATTTGATAAAATGAAAGCGATGCTTATGGAAAAAAGCGATTCTGGAGAATTAACACCAGGCCAAAAAAAACTCCCTCCAGCTCTTCAAAAAGCTATTCTTAAAAAAATGGAAGAAGAAGAAGATTAATTTTCAATATGAAATATTTATATCGTTCTGAATTTACAGCACCAATCATCTCCTGCAAGTCGGGAGATGATTTTAATGTATCGCAAGCTTCTCTGTCGAATTTAAAAGATTTTTTACCTAAAGACATTGACTTTTCTCAGAACATTGATCTACTTGGCGTTGCATTTAATGCGGCGGTAGTTAATCAATTCAATAAAAACGACGATGGAATCGACGCAGCTCTTGCTGGCGAAATAACCAAAAATTTCATTCACAAACCAACTAATATTGAACATAAAAAAGACAATATCGTTGGTCACATTATCAGTGCGGGATTTAGCGAATACAACGACGCTAGTAAGATTTTAACCGCTGAAGAAGTTGTCGGAATGACTGATCCTTTTAATATCGCCTTGGGCGCAGTTGTTTATAAACAAGTTAACAAAGATTTCGCGAATCTTATCGAGCGTTCAGTAGATCCCTCAGATACGATGTATCAATCAATTTCCGCAAGTTGGGAAGTCGGATTTAGCGAATATGATATATTGATTGGCAGCAAAAATTTGAAAGACGCTGAGCGAGTTGATCCAAAACACTTCGATCATATCAAGATGATGCTAAAAGCTTATGGCGGAAACGGCGCAATGAAAGACGGGACCAGAGTGTATCGACTTCTTAAAGGAGAAATTTTCCCGCTTGGAATCGGCTTTACAACTAAACCAGCCGCAGATGTAAAAGGTCTTTATTCTGAAAATGGCTCTTCCAAAAACATAACTTTTAAAGACAAAAGAGATATAAAAGCGTATTTTGATATTAAAAATAACATTTTTTCTAAAAAAAACGATCCTTTGATTTCACATTTGCATAATGATGATGTAAAAAACAAAAAAGAAACTAATATGGATATCGAACAAATTCTTGCAGAACTAAAAGGTCTTCTTATCGAGAAAAAATTCTCTGAAGAAGCTGTGGCTAATATGACAGAAACTTTTGCGGAGGCAATTAAAAAGAAAGATGCGGAGTATCGCGAATCCATTACCAAAGCCGAAAAAGAAAAAGAAGAAATGGCTAAGGAAAAAGAGGACATGAAAAAGTCTGTCAAAAAAGTTGAGGACGAGCTTAAAGCTGCTGTCGAAAAAATTCAAGAATTTGAAAACTTCCAGAAACAAGAAGAAGCTGTCGCTTGCTTCAACACTCGCATGGACGCTATCGACCAAGTTTACGAACTTGAAGACGAAGATCGCAAAGTATTAGCTTCTGATTTAAAAGGACTCGACAAGTCTGAAGAAGCTTTCGCTTCTTATCAAGATAAGCTTGCCGTTATGTGGAAACACAAAAACAAAGAATCCAAAGCGGCTTTTGAAAAGGAGATCGAAGCTCGCATCGACGAAGCGGTCGCTAAAAAACTTTCTGTCGCAAATGCTTCTGAGCGCAAAACTGCGGAAGAGGTCGCTCAAGAAGCTTTGGAAAATGCAAAAGCTTCCGAAGGAACTCTTCCCAATAACAACGAATCTCAATCTCAAAAACCAACTTCTCTTAGAGAAAAATTCGCTAATGCATTTAGCCGCGACAATATCGTCGTCTCGTAATCTACAAAAAACAAACAATCTAATTAAAAAAATATATGTCACTTAGAACTCTACCATTCAGACAATATAACGAAAATGATGTCATCAACATGTTCGCTCTGGGAACTGGATTCATTAATGAATCCGTTACCGACAGCGGCAACGGCGATGCTGGCGTTTTCGTTACCGTGGAATCTGGCAATCTCAATCTCGATACAGTCGTGTATGACAGTGCTTTTGATTCTTATCTCGGCAAAACCACTTATCCGCACGTTGGCGTTAATCAATATCCTCGCGTGTCTCTGTCGCTGAAACCTGCGACCTCTGGCGATAGCCTTCTTGGTATCACTCTCCGTCAAACCGCCAAGTTAGACGAAAACGGCGAGAAGCTTCTCTACTACCCACAAAAAGCTGAAGAGCTTATGTGTATGCTTCCTGGTCAATCAGTTCCCGTTGCTACTCGCGGTCTGTTTACGCTTGCTGCTGTAGCCTTCGCGGGTTCTGTTCCAGCGGTCGGATCTGGCTTCAAGCTTCCTAGCGGCGTGAGCGGCAAGATCACAGGCTGCGCTAATAGCGATGCTCAGAAAATTGGTACGGTTTTGGCTACTGGCTCTCGCACAGCAAGCGTTTCAACCGCAAATCTTTCAGATCCTTTGACTGGCTCGTATGCCATGGTCTTATTGGGTCAATAATTACAACTTAGAAAAATAATCATATGAAAATTACTCTTAAAAGAACTCCAGAACAAATCGAGCTTGTAAAGGCTATGGCTTCGAAAAATCGCGCTATCGCAAACGAAGCTCAAGTCGCACTTGCCGAGTTCATTGGTCCTGTATTGGCCGAAGTGATCAACAACGCTCCTACGCTGAGCAACTTGTTCACATCTCTGCAATTCAATGCTGATGACAATCCTAGCATTCCGCTTGATCTCTATTACGATGTCAATGCTGAAGACTATATCACTGTTTACAGCCAAAGCGCTGCTGGCGGTCTTCCTCAGAACCAAGTGCTTCCCACTGTTTCTGAAATGAAGATCCACACCTACACTCTTGATTCCGCACTGAGCTTCGATAAGCGCTATGCAGCCAAGAGCCGCTTGGACGTAATCAGCAAAACCTTTACTCGTCTCGCTCAAGAAATTCTTTTCAAGCAGGAAAAAACTTCCGCCAATCTCCTTCTTGGAGCTCTTGCGGCTGCTCAAACCAATGGTAAGAAGCACGTTCAACGCGCTAATACCAATGGACGGTTCCTGTTGGCCGACTTGAATGAACTGTTTACTCTCGCGAAGCGTATCAATACGTCTTTCCTTGGTGGCACTCCAGATGCCCGTCAAGGCCGTGGTCTCACCGATATCATCGTTTCCCCAGAAGTTGTTCAAGAGCTTCGTGCTATGGCCTACAACCCCATCAACACCAAAGGTTCGCCCGCTGGTGGAACTGCTGCTGATGGTATCGCTGCTCCTGAAGACATGAGAGCTGCCATCTATAACTCCGCAGGTATTCCTGAGTTTTATGGAGTTGGCATCATGGAAATCAATGAGCTTGGTCGTGGTCAGCGCTTCAACACTATCTTTGATACTGTTGCAGGTTCGACGGCATATACAAAAGCCGATGCAACCAGCTCTGCTGTGTTTGACGGCGCTGCCGAAGAAATCATCATTGGTCTTGATCGTGGCCGCGAATCCCTGATTCGTGCGGTTGCTGTCGATTCGGAAAACGGTTCAGAGTTCTCTCTGACCGCCGATGATCAGTACAGCGTTCGCCAACAGAAAATTGGCTACTTCGGCTCGCTCGAAGAAGGACGCATGGTTCTCGATACCCGCGCTCTGGTCGGCAAGATCGTCTCTGGACTTGCTTAATACATCTAAGCTGGGAGGTTAGCCTCCCAGCTCTCAAAACACCTGCCACGCCTCTCAACGATGCGCACCACGGCGGGTGTTTTTTTTGTTTAAATTTAACATTTAAATATTACTATAAAGTATGTCTAGAAATAAAAAATTCACAGAAGAAGCGAACGGAATGGTTCAAGAAACAGTATCCGAATCAATCGCCAACGTCCCCAAAAAAACACTGATTCAAGAAATTGAAGAAATGAAAGCGGCGGGCTTAATTGGCTCTCTAGAGTTTACCAGCAAAATGCGCGAATTGGAGGTTGTGCTGGGAGTTAGTCAAATCAGTCCTTTCGGAACAAATGAACTAGAAATTTTCGAACAGAATCTCGCCGAAATGTCTCTTTCTGATATGCAAAAATTGGCTTTGAAAATTGGAACAAATCCATATCACGAAAAGCCGATACTCAAAAAGAGTCTCATTAGAGAATTCTCCGCTTACACGCGCAATAGTCGCCGCAACATTATGCCTAGTCCTGTGCAGTCATTTGTGATTGATCACAACAATCCCAAGCATAAAGAATTATTAAAAATCCTTGCTAACTAAGTGTAAATTAACGCATGAGTACGTTAAGCGGCTTAGCCACAGCAATATTTCAAACAGAATTCGACGGTGAGACGGGCAACGTACCACGCTCTTATATTGAGGCGTGGCTTGGCGCTAATTTGGGGCTGTTAAATACGCGCATCAACACATGTTATAGTGGAGTGAGCGCTGCGCTGGATCAGGAGTCTCAAGCGATCTATAAAGAGATGTATATGTCGAACTATTATCGCAAACAATCTCGTAACGCGCTGAAAGGATTGGTCGGCAATACAGACGGCTCCGACATTTTATCGCTGCGCGATGGAAATAGCGC
>Ga0181365_1000283_pt1 | contig 11238 bp, 11 predicted proteins | sample Fa13NDMM110DN_FD_130097 | JGI IMG/M metagenome (GOLD analysis project Ga0181365, IMG submission 130097) | Freshwater viral communities from Lake Michigan, USA - Fa13.ND.MM110.D.N | ecosystem: Environmental > Aquatic > Freshwater > Lake | place: USA: Michigan | collected 2013-09-24
GTATCACTACCATACCATTTATCATCACTACGCATAGTTTCAGTAATCCATTCACTCGGTGGTTTTGTAAATACTATATCACAATCGTGATAAAAGATTATATCATCACCTATTTCAGGATATTTTTTGAAATGTTGTTTTAGAATATTAGGACGAATAGAACTAATATAGTGTTTTGTTTCTCTCATATCTTCATAAAAGAAAAACCTTGCTGAATAATGTCTGGCTAACTTTAACCAACTTTCAGGTATCGTACCATTTTGTTTCCAACATACAATATCAACCCCATTTAAGTTAATACCCTGTTTCTTAAAATTGTTTAGCATTACATCTACCTGCCATACATAATATTCATTTGCAGGTTGTGCACATACATATCTTATTTCTTTTCCCATAACTTTTTTTTTATTTAATAAATTTTATTACTATATACTATTTTTTTCATTTTTAACAATGCTTAGATTTATTATCATTACTACGGTGCTAATGTAGTTGTAGTTGTTGCTGAACCACAAGCACTACAATCTGAATCATCATTACAAGGTTGAACAAAACCGCCACATAATCCGCCAATTGTTCCTGCTGTTGCAGTTACAGGGTCTCCATATACTGCACAAAAAGTAATGGTTAAACCAGCATTAACAGATGATGTTGTTGGCGAATCGCCTAAACAAGAAGTCCAATAAACTTCACCAGTATCCTCTGTTGTATTTGTAAATAAGTAACAAGCACAAGATGGTGGTGCAGCCGTAGTCGTACTCGTAGTACTCGTTGTAGAAGTCGTACTCGTTGTTGAAGTAGTGCTAGTTGTGCTAGTGGTACTTGTACTTGTAGTAGAAGTTGTACTCGTTGTTGAAGTAGTGCTAGTTGTGCTAGTGGTACTTGTACTTGTAGTAGAAGTTGTACTCGTTGTAGAAGTTGTACTCGTAGTCGATGTAGTGCTAGTTGTAGAAGTTGTACTTGTAGTTGAAGTAGTTGTACTCGTAGTTGAAGTAGTTGTACTCGTAGTTGAAGTAGTGCTAGTTGTGCTAGTAGTACTTGTCGTAGAAGTAGTTGAGGTTGTACTCGTTGTAGAAGTAGTTGAGGTTGTACTCGTTGTAGAAGTCGTACTAGTAGTTGAGGTTGTACTCGTTGTAGTTGTAGTTGTAGTTAAATTAATAGTTTTAATTACTTCATTTTCATTGCATGCGGGTGATAAATTAACTAATTTAACACATTTTGTAATATCAGGTATTACAACAACGGCAGTTGTACCAATAATGGGTAAGTTGACAGGAGATGAAACTGATGCACTATAAATTATACAATCATACGAATAATAGACATCATATGATGGTCCAGCTAATCCACCTTCTGCAGTTAATGTAATTGTATAATTTATATTTGCCATATTCCTATTTTAACAATGTTTCGATTTATTATCATTACTACACCTAATATATAAAATTACTACTAGATGCAAATGTATGATAAGTATAACTTCCACTAAATGATATTGTTCCACCTGTAGCTTGACTTCCACTTCCAGAGTATCTTATTATTACAATACCACTACCGCCAGCTCCTCCACTACCTGCAGAACCACCATTACCTGCACCACCTCCGCCACCACCGGTGTTTACAGTTCCTGAAACAGCAGTAGCACTATTCGCAGAACCACCATTACCTCCTCCACCAACACCACCTACACCTAAAGCTGAAAGTTGTACAGTTGCAGAAGCTCCACCGCCACCTGCATAGTATGTGCCATTTAACCATTGTGAGCCCGAACCACCATTACCTGATTGTACTGATATTGCATTACTTCCTGTTACTGAAGCACCACCTCCACCACCGCTTCCAAATCCCAAACCACTTTGACCATTTCCACCATTGTTTCCTTGACCTACTGTGCCTGTTCCACCATTACCATTATAGATACCTCCTCCACCTGAACCACCATTACCACCATTTGATATAGCAAATGGACTTACATCCCCACCCCCTCTACCACCACCGATTGATGTAACAGAAAACGCAACTGAAGCTGAACCAGATGTTGGAACACTACCTGCAGTCGTTGTTTGACCTGTACCACCCAAACCAACTGTAATTGGATAAGATGTACTTCCTGTAATACTTAATGAGCCAGATTGTAATCCACCTGCTCCTCCTCCACCTCCGCCAGCAGCTCCACCACCGCCTCCACCTGCAACAATTAAATATTCAACTGCTAATGGAGCTAACGTTGTAGTTGTAGTTGTAGTTGTAGTTGTAGGAGGATTTAAAGGATCGGTTAAGTCATAATCAAAATCACAACTTAATTCAGGATTTATTGCTGAAATTATATCGTTAAGAATAGGTCCTAATAATTGTAATTCACAAGTACCATTTTTTAAAGAATAATTATTTATTGCACGAAGGTGATAATAATTACCTCTCCATTGAACTATATCGTTTAGCTCCATATTAAAGTAATCAGCTAATGGAATAATAGCAGAACAATTAAGTAAACGAGTATGTGGGTTATATAATAAATCTATATATCTAGACCAATATTCGGTATACAGGTTTTCAGTTGGTTCAAATCCATACGCTGCTCCTTCATTATTAAAAAGAAGTGATTTAGAATCTGTTGTTGGAAAACTACCTGTTATTACGTTGTAATTGTCAAAATATGGGAATGCAGTAAATTGGGTTGGGGCTATAGCATTTGTTACACCGAATTGAAATCCTTGCAAGAAATAAGCTTGGCAATCAACTAATCCATTATAAAAAAATATACGTGGTAATACTCTAGCTGGTTGGTAAGTAGGACTTCCAATGTAAGTAGGTATGTATAAAGGTATATTTTGTGTTGCCATAATTATTTAGTTTATATACATCCTCCTCCATCACTCACACAGGTCAAACCTGTATTAACACCAACTATTCCATTTGAAGAATCTAAATTGTAAATTTCACATCCTGGTGATGACCTATCAGTAACATAACTAAATCCAGTTACTGGAAGTTGTCCGTATTGATCAAAGTATAATACTGCATTGGTTTGAATTAAACCTGTTGTTGAATAAATTATACGAATTGGATTACTCGAATCACATAAATCAAATGGGGCATTAGTATACCATAATTGCGCACCATCTAATACTGGGTATGCTACTACTATTGGGTTAATTCCACTAACACTACCTGATTGTCCTGTTTTTACTATTCTTAATAATGCCCCATTACCAAATGTAGTTTTAACTTCAAATGTTCCTTGTGAGAAATAATTTACAGTATCGGTATAATATAATTTACCATATTCTCTATTTGCTTGTTTAGCAAACTGTTGAGAAATATAATCACCATCTAATGTATCTCCAAAGTTTAATTTATTTACTGCAAGGTTATTTGCACTAATTACTTCTATCTTATCATCTAAATTAATGTATCTATTAAAATCTTTTACTTGTCCTCTCTTATACCAATCATTAAATGTTTCAATAATGAACTCATTAGGTTTTGTCTTATTTGGATATATTACTAAATTAAACTTTTTCTGTAATCCTAATATAAAATCAATCTGTTTAATTCCATTTGTACCGAATGGCATATTGGATGGTATATCCATTATCAATCCATCTCCAATAGATGTTGCTTTAGTTACTTCAAAATAAGATTTAACGGTATTATTTGGGTCTAATACAACTCTCGTAGTTCCACTACCTGCTGAATTTATATAAGCTAATCTGAATTGATAACTGCCTGATGCTAGGTATCCACTTGCAAATTGTTGTGATAGTTCTATCGTTTGGGGTCTTGTATTTGAATTACCATTATATGTTTGAACCTCTAAAAAATAATCATTGATTACTCCTAATGATATAGATGAAGTTGTAGCAGTATTTGTATTGTAAAACTTTAAATAAAATTGAGGAACAATTGTACCACTACCACTAATATTAACATTAAGATTTATATTACCTCTTAATTCAGTTCCATAAGGAGTATCTAATGCGTTAGTAGATGTATTAAAAGTAGCACCTGGATTTGTTTGTACATTAAACCAAGGTAAGGGTAAATCTATTCCAGCTGACATTGTTACATTAGTCATATTACTACCTGAAAGAGGTCCTATCTTAAATAAACCAAATGTTTCCACATCAACTGTTGAATATTCTGGATATCTTAATGAGTTATTACAAATCATATAAACATCATCAATAAATGATTGATTCATAAATGATGAACTATATGCATATCCTGATTCACTAAATATTGCATTCAATACAGGTTTAATTCTAATAGCAAGTTTGAAATCTTGCACACATAATCCACCAAATTGAGAATCTATACCAAAGTTGGTTTCTTCGGGTGAATAAGTAATTTGTTGTCCGTATTCAGCAAGAGGATAAACTATATCTCCATTAAAAAGATTACCACTCCACGAAGAAGTTATATTCTGTATAGAAGATGTATGATTATAGCTTTCTAATGAACTTAAATCAGTTAAATAGTATTTGTTTATATCTCTTGCAAATGAAGATAATCCACCAAATATGGTAACCTCATAAGAATCAATAAACTTATTTGCTATTACATTTACTTTGTTTAATTGTAGATATCCATTTGAAACATACAATCCACCAAAATCAAAATAAGCTGGTACTTTTGTATTAGTACTAAATAAAAATGGAGATGTAATGGATATATCATAACAATGCTCAAAGAAAGCATTATTTATTTTTGTTCCAGGTAGGGTTATCTGACGAGTATAATCAGATGGTAATACACCAACATCAAATAAACCAGTTGCATTATTTGAAACTAAATAATCTTCATCTTCAAATAAATCCAATTGAGTTTCATTTGCTACTAAACGAAATAAAAACCCTTGTGTACTCGTAACTCCCATCAGATAATTAGCTTGTAGAATTGTCCAAAGTTGAAATCAAATTGGTACTGAATAAGTTTATCAACTACTCCTGTTTTAAATACTATATTTTGTGATGTTATAGTTAAAGGTCTAATATCATTTACGCCTGTTCCATATATCCAATATATCTCATCTGATACTAATAATTGTTTTAGAATATCATTGTAATCTTCATCAATCCAAAATGAATTAACTGAAATACTTTGTTTAGAATCTGAAACATAATTTAATACTGAACTATCGTAGTTTTGATATGAAAGAGTTGAAGCATCCCAACTACCTAATTGTGGTTGATATACTTTCTTTTCAGTTTGGAATGATTGCCTACTAACCATATAAAAGTTAAACCAATCAAATTGTCCGTATCTATTTTTCCATTTAATTCTTACATTTGGAAACTTTTGTATACAATCAACGGTATAAGTAATCTCTTTACCTAATGCTGTTGAGCCACTATATGGTTGAACTTTAAAATAAGTCATTCCACTTGTTGAAAGTGGGAAGCCACTTTGTCCTGCTCCTATTGGATATTGATATATTTGACCTGATGAAGATGTAGATGAACTAACATTGTAATTCGCAGTTCCTAAATTAGATGTATAAACAATCTTTGTAGGTATAGTACCACCACCCGTATAACCAACATATACTCCAGCTAAACCTGTATTATCTATAAATGTAGATTGAGATGCCGGTCCATCACTCATTAGAGGCCAGAATACTGATGCCGAATATATAGGTTGTCCAATTGGTTCTTGAAATATACCGTAACCATCTAGGGCTTTGTATGTAGATGATTTAAGGTGTGAGCCTGTTACATACGCTATGGTAGAGGAGCCTGAAAGATATTGTGTATAGAAATCACATGCATAATAAACAACTGATGATGTGTTTGCTTGTGCTAACGGAGTAAGTGTTGAATTTAGTATTCTATTCAAATCAAAGATACCATAGGTTGCATTATTTGGATACTTAACCATAGTATATTCTGCTACCGATGATGAATTTGTTAAACTACCTGTCCAATAATATAAATCCGCTACATATTGAAACCCAGCATTTGCTACCGAAGCTGAATTTTCAAATAATGAAAATATAATTGGCGATTGTGCTAATGAGCAAGTTGCGGGTGTTTGAACTATTGATAAAGACATATTCTTTTTATTGCTTTACTATATTAACCAACTTTTCCGAAAAAGTATTGGATGGTTAGATATTTTGTAATGATTGAAAAATAGTAGTTACTCTTTTCTTCACATCTGTATTAATATCTAATATTTTAGATTGTTGAAATTCTGCTACCGCTTTTTTAACTTCAGAAGAATTTGCAGCCAATTCGGCAAATGGTTTAGGACCAACACCACTACTATTCCCTTTTCCTTCTTCAACTGCTTCACCATAGCGTGCCCCAGGAGGAGAGTAATTTAGTGTGATGAAGTATTTACCCTTTTGAGTAAATATCATTCGTTGGTCGTTGTTAAAACTACCAATGCTTTGATATAGATTACCACTTACATATGGTGGAGGCCCTGGAGAACTCCTAGCTTTCTTCCAACCAGGATATCCATCTTTTATGAGGGATTGGGCTTTTTCCTTAATTACCTTTGCAACACCTGCTAAGGTTTTCATTATGGATATAAATTAAATAGACAACGGTTTCTATCGTTATGTGCAGTTAGTGTAAATGTTGCTGACCATCCAGCTAATCCATTATCAAATCTTTCTGCAAATGGTATACAAACAATATCATCAGGTATATCAAATCCTTGTAGTCCTCTTTGTGTATAGGATGTTAAATCATTAACTATTGAAAGAGTATTTGCCCATATATCTATTGTATCATCAACTCCATAAAATGGAATTGTTTGTGCATTTGTAGTTGGTGATGATTCGTTATTCTTATTCTTAACTTTGTCAGCAACAATCAATTGAACTTTATAATTTGTTATATTAGTTCCAAAATCACTTTCCAATATAACAATGCTAGCAAGTGGATATGCAGGAAATTCTGTTTCATCAAATTTAACAGCATCACCAAAGTTAGCTGCTGCAAGTGATGGATGATTACTCATTATTGTTTTAAAATAATTTATTACATTATAGTAAAGTGAGTAATTAGTACCTGTATTTGCTATTATTGTATTTGCCATATCTTATAATTGAATGCCAGAAAAATACTGATTTGTTTGATCAGGATATATTTGTGTTTGATTTCCAACTGATTGTAAGTATTGAGGTATTTGATTACTATATGAAATCAAATAGTTTTGTAATCGAAGGGCATAATATTCGGCATTCGCTTGTGCTTTAGCTAAAAGATAATCTATCTCTCCTTTAGATGGGGCTGTACCCTGTTCTGATTGTTGTTTAACACTACCATTAGATTTAAATTGAATAGAACTAAATGGAATGTATTCAACACACGCATACCAGATTAGAGTATTTTTAATTTGGTCATCTAATAGGTCTTGATAAAATTCAGATAAAGCTGATACCGTATTTGCTACAATTTGTGCTTGTAGATAATCAAATAGTACAGTACCTAATAAATTCTTTAAGTATTTATCTTGTGCAGTTCTACAAAATGGTAAAAGAGCATCAGCATCAATAGCCCCCTGCAATGGAGTATTTTTAATAATATCGTTTCGGTTTATAAAAAGTGCGTATGCCATAATTAATCTTTATATGTTTCGTATTCTTGATTGAAAAAAGGTTGAGTAGTTTTTACTAATGTAAACTCTTCTGCTGATAAATTATCCTTTGTTGGAGGTATTGCTTCCTCTACACTCGCATCCCCACTATCTTCAGTAGTTGCAGGATTTTCCATTTCCTTATTTGTTGTATCTGCTACTTCAGCAATTGATTTACCTGTATCTTCTGCCTGTTGAGAAAGGATTGCTAATGGAGTTAATTGGTCAAAGTATAATTGGGTATCATCCCATCCACCATCAGTTAATGCTGCATCTAATGTGTTTAGAATTAGATTTTGGAATGGGGATATTGTCATTGTTTGCATAATAGAGAATGCTGTCATCATCTCTTCTGATTGAGAACTAAAACCATTGTTAGCAGTTCTGATACCAAATAGAAGTGGTGAGGTAATTCTATGAGCAACCAGTATTCTATCTTGCGTATATTCCGCAACATATTGATATTTCTCATGTAAGTTATCAATTTGAATTATATCAATTGTAGGTTTAGTAGCAGGGTCATCGTTAAATGATAACATAAAACGACCTGCATTATCCGTACCTGTAAACTTAGCTTGAAGTAAATCTTCAATAGTTTGTCTTTCTTCAGGTGCTGGAACTCCATTGTTAAAGTTTAACATTACTGCCGGTAAGAAACCATTTGTAATATTGTTTAAGTGTAGATTACTAATCTCACCTTCTGCTATTGAATACTGCATTGCAGATACCCAATCAGGTAGAGAATAGTAATACAAACCTGGAAAGTAATTCTTAATGTATAGTATCTCCATCTTTTCGTTACTGGTTCCAAATGCAGGTACTTTCTTTTTATCTCTTATCTTTCTTTGGTCACTCCAATCTACACAATAGTAATAATTTTGAATCTTTGGTTCACCATATAGCTTTTCAGCACGAAGTGTGTGAATAGGAATGTGATACATCTTTTTAATCTTTGTATGTGTATCATCCCAATAGACTTGGTATGCTGCATTACCATACAACTTTAAATCAAATGCTACTCTTTTAGTTTCTTCTTGTGGAATTAACTTTTGTAGAACTTCATTAAATGCTTCATTTTTAGAATACAACCCTTTACCAAATACTAAATCAGCTATACCTTCAACACACGCTGATGTAGTTGTTGATACATTCCATGCGGCAGTTACTGCACTAAAGAAATCATCATGTCCATAAACACCGAATGGCACCCAGGCGTGTCTTGTTCTTGTATCTTCTGAAATAATTGGAAGAGAGTTGTTTTGTGTATTGACAATTCCAAAATGTTGTAGTTGTTTCATATTATTGTAATATTATATATCTGTTTTCACTTTGATGTGATACCTCATTACCATCTAATGGGATTTGGTTTTCGTATATTGATGTATCTGTTGATTGAGAATGATAGACTTGTATTGAACCATTCCAAATTGGGTCTACATTTCCTGAACAAAAGATAGTTGCTCTATATTGAGAACCTACAATAGCACCACTTATACTCATACTTGCTGAAATATAACTTTCATATGGGTCGTAAGTTGTACCACTTAATGAAGCAGTAAGATTTTCCAATGTGTACATATCTTGCAAACTAACAGTTAGTTGCGCTGATGATGTAGGTTGTACTCTAATAACATATTGGTTAGATTGACTAATATAGTAGGATAGCATTATCTTGTATTTAGATTGTTCTTATCTATTATTAACACCAATATATGGGAAAATAGTTAAATAAAAAAAGGGACAACTTACGTTACCCCCTTAATATCTTTTAATTCTATATACTAATTAACTATATACGATAGTTCCACCATTTAATACTGCCGTTGGAATTGCGGTTAATGTAGTTGAGCCAGAAATGAAGTTTGCTGGGAATTGCTCCATACCTGTTAAGGTAATAGAATATCCATATAAATCTCCTAATCCTGCTCCTGTTTGAATAGTACCACCGGTAACATCCATTCCTAATTTCAAACCTCCAACAAATGCATCACCGTTATTAGTCCAAACGATTACTTGTGGTCTACCATACGCCATTAATTTCAACTGCGTATGCATTTCGTTAGTCAATTTCTTCAAATTAAGAGTTAGCTCTTGGGAGAAAAAAGTTGTACCATTATCACGAGATGAATTAACAGTAGTAGTATATGAGCTATTTCCCTTTAATTGATAAAAGTAAAGAGATGAACTTAAAGGTAACGTGCTTACTAAACCTGCTGGTATAGCGTTATTAGCCGTATCATAAGCAGAGCCCGTAGTAAATCCAAAAGAGCCCGTAGTGTAGTTTATGAAATAAACTCCCTGCAGACCACCAATTGATTCCTTGCATTGCTCTTGCCTTCCTGTTGTTAAATTACATGCCATATCTATTTGATTTTAATCTTGTTTGTGATAAGTTGGTGGGGAACTTAATCCCCACCTTCTTAAATTATTTGTTATGCGTATGCTCCGTAGTAAACGATGTCAGAACCGATACCTATTTGTGTACCTGCCGTATATCTCATTACGATACGATAGTTTTGAGAACCATCAATGTTAGCCATATCTAATACTCTTACTTCGTTGTAATCTGATAAAAGGCCAGTTGCGAAGAATAAGTTAGATTTTTGAGCTCCGATGATTTTGTTGTTAGCCAAACCTGGACACATTACGATTTCAATACCTTGATAGTTGAATGGTTTTTCACCAACGTTCATTTGTGTGTTGAAACCTGATTGGTTTGCATTTCCACCTAATGCAGTTTGATAAGCTTTAGCTACGTTTGTTGAAACATAAATAACTAAATCATCTTTACCAAATACTGCGTTTGGAATTGTGTTGTAAACATTACCAATTTTGTTGATTACGTTTGCTGATGTTACTGAACCTGAATCGGCTACTGAACCGGTTAATGCTGGTAATACTGCTCCTGCTCCACCTGCTGCAATTGAAGCAGAAAGTAAGTTTTGGAATCCACCGAACTCACCATTGGTTGCGGTAGTACCTTGCCAAATTGAAGTTTCAGTTGCTGATGCAACCTGTGCACCTACGTAAGAAATTAAGTAATCATTGAATGTCTTTGGAATTTCATCGAAGGCTGAATATCCTAATTGTAATGCCTGCCAAGAAGCTACAAAGTTTTGCTTACATAAAGAAAGGTTAACTTGTAATTCTTTTGGAGTGATAACCGCTTCTGTTAAAGTTACAGAACCCGAAGTTACGAATTCGCAAGAAGCATCTTGTACGATACCTGAAGTAGCAACCTTTTGGATTACTTCTTTGTATTTTACGTTAGGCATGATAGTTACTAACTTCTTGTCTAATGTGTTTGCTGACAATAAAGCTGCTGCTATATATTGTCCTGCAAATTCTCCTGCATACGATGTAGCCGTAATTGTTGGTTCAGCGAACTTTTGGAGTCTTTTGTTTGATAAATTGTTCATTTTCTAATTTTTTTAAATGATTTTAAAATATTTTATTATCTGTATAATTTTGATAATACAGAGTTTTGCATTGATTTTTCTTTTTGACCAAAGTTCTTACTATTAATTTCAATTGCTGCTAAATTAACATCAACTGGAGCTCCATCTAACTTTGGTAATTCTTCTTCTTCCTCTTCCTCATCAGGCTCTGCAGCCATTTCTAATGATGGGTTAGGTGATAAAGAACTTA